>Ga0209793_1000292_pt1 | contig 69498 bp, 61 predicted proteins | sample EBPBio122009_DNA_FD_185863 | JGI IMG/M metagenome (GOLD analysis project Ga0209793, IMG submission 185863) | Wastewater treatment Type I Accumulibacter community from EBPR Bioreactor in Madison, WI, USA - Reactor 1_2/2/2009_ DNA (SPAdes) (version 2) | ecosystem: Engineered > Bioreactor > EBPR >... | reverse complement strand
TGTGCTGACCGCCGAGACGACCTATGACCCGCCCACCGCGCCGCTCGACGCGAACGGGCAGGGCGCGCCCTATGCCGTCTACGGCTACGGCGCGCAGATGGTGGAACTGGAGGTGGACGAGGCGCTCGGCACGGTGCGGCTGATCAAGATCACCGCGGCGCATGATCTGGGCCGGGCGATCAACCCGATGCTCGCCCGCGGCCAGATCGAGGGCGGCATCGCCCAGGGCATCGGCATGGCGCTGATGGAGGACTACCTGCCCGGCCGCACCGAGAACCTGCACGACTACCTGATCCCGACCTTCGGCGACGTGCCGCCCATCGAAAGCCTGCTGGTCGAGGTGCCCGACCCCGAAGGCCCCTATGGCGCCAAGGGGCTGGGCGAGCACGTCCTGATCCCCACCGCCCCCGCGATCCTGAATGCGATCCGCCATGCCACGGGAGCCGGGATCACCCGGGTTCCGGCGCTGCCGCACCGTGTTCTGGATGCGATTGGGGGCCTGATATGACCCAGGCGCCCGAGAAGATCCGCTGCGATGCCTGCCCGGTAATGTGCTACATCGCGCCGGGCCAGACCGGGGCCTGCGACCGCTACGCCAATGCCGCGGGCCGGATCGTCCGCACCGATCCGGTGGTGATGCTGTCCCACGCAGTTGAGGCCGGGGGCCGTGTCGTCCCCTTCGCCGCGCGGGACTGGGACGGTTCTCCGGTCCCGGCGGATGCTTTCGTGACCGGCATCGGCTCGGGCACCACCTACCCGGATTACAAGCCCGCGCCCTTCATCGTCTCTTCCCGGGTGTCGGGCGCCGATATGGTTACGGTCGTGACCGAGGCGATCTTTTCCTATTGCGGGGTCAAGGTGAAGATCGACACCGACCGCTTCCTTGGCCCCGAAGGCGCGGTAGTCAGGGTGGACGGCGAACCCGTGGGCCATGTGACGACCGCCGAATATGGCTCGCAGATGCTGTCTCTGGGCGGCGTCCATCACCTGACCGGGGGCGGCAAGGCCGAGGGCCGCGTCACCTGCGCCGCGATGCTGGCGCTTTGCAACGGCGAGGCGGTGGAACTTGCGATCGACGGCGGCTCGACCGTTGTGGCACAGGCCGGGCAGGCGCCGGTGGTCGACGGGGTGCGCGAGAGGCGGATGCGGGTCGGCTGCGGCTCGGCCACCATCGGGATGTTCGCGGTGCAGTGGCAGGGCCTCGTGGACGAGGTGGTGGTGGTTGACGATCACATCACCGGGGTCGTCAGCGAGCATCAGGCGGGCAAGGTGATCGGCTGGGAACCTTCCGGGATCAGGATCAAGGGCCACCGCTCCACGCCGGGCCGCTATTTCCGGGTGTCCGAGCCCGGTCAGGGCTGGGGCGGCACAAGGCTGACCGACCCGCTGGAGATCCTGGGCGAGTGGAACCCGAAGAAGGGCGCGCGGCCGGGACTGCGGCTGTTGATGGTTTCGACAACGGGCGAGCAATATGCCTATTACGTGCTGGACGAGGCGCTTCAACCGGTGCAGCGGGAGTTGCCAGATTACTTGAGGAAGGCCGTCGAACTCATTGACGAGAATTGCGAACCCTCACTCTGTACGGTGCTGTTCGTGGGCGGCGCTGGGGGGTCCTTGCGGGCCGGAGTGGCGAAGAACCCGGTGCGGCTGACGCGGTCGGTGCAGGGCGGCGTGACCCGGCTGACGAGCGGCGGGGCGGAGACCTATATCTGGCCGGGTGGCGGGATCACCTTCATGGTCGATGTCACGCGCCTGCCGAAGGGGGCTTTCGGCTATGTGCCGACCCCTGCGCTGGTGGCGCCGCTGGAATTCACCCTCCCGCGCGAGGATTACCTGGCGATGGGCGGGCATGAGACGGCGATCCGCAGCCTGGATCAGTCCATGGCCGAGGGCGGGGAATATCCGACGGCGGCGAGGGTCGAGCCATGGCCGTAGCTCTCCTTTCCCCTCTGCAAGCGCCTGCGGCAGGCCGTGGAGCCTCCGGCGGGAGTATTTTTGAAAAGAGCAAGCTGGGAGGGGCGGTGGCGGCCCTTTTGCCGGACGGGCGGCTGCATTTGCAGCACGGGCCGATCGACATCGTCGCCGAGAGCTTTGGCGAGGCGGGCGCGGTGCGCGCGGGCTATATCCGTGCGGCGGCGCGCTTCGCGACGGTGCTGGAGGAACTGGTCGCGGAACTGCCCGCCCTGCGGTCGGAAGGTGTTGCGGTCGAAGGCAGGATCGCTCGCCGGATGGCCGCCGCCGTCGCACCTTTCCGGCCTGCCTTCATCACTCCCATGGCCGCCGTTGCCGGTGCGGTGGCGGAAGAGGTGCTGGCGGCCCTGACCGGCCCCGGCATTGCCCGCGCCTATGCCAACAATGGCGGCGACATCGCGCTTTGGCTGGCCAAGGGTGAGCGGCTGACCTGTGCGCTGGCGGCGGACGGGGGCCGGGCGACCATCCGGCACGCCGATCCGGTGCGCGGGATCGCCACCTCGGGCTGGCGCGGGCGCAGCTTCTCCCTGGGGATCGCGGACGCGGTGACGGTGCTGGCGCAGACGGCGGCGATGGCGGATGCGGCGGCGACGATGGTCGCGAATGCGGTGGATCTGGATCATCCGGGCATCCGCCGCCGCCCGGCGCGGGAACTGCAATGGGACAGCGATCTGGGCGATCGGCTGGTGACGGTGGCGGTGCCGCCCCTGTCGCCAGAGGAGCGGGCACAGGCGCTGGACGCGGGCCTGCGTGCGGCCGAGGGTTTCCGGGCAGCCGGGCTGATTGAAGGTGCCGCGCTTTTCCTGCAGGGTGAGCGGCGGGTGACAGGCGCGCTGGCGCTGGAGAAGGGGGATGCAAGTGGCTGATTTCGCTGTCCGGAAGATCGTTGTGCAGCTGGAGGAGATCCGGCACGAGGGCGGACCCCTGGTCACGCCGCCGCCGGTGCGCGGCGCGATCTATGCGATCTGCGCAAACCCCTTCGCGGGCCGCTATATCGCCGACCTGCAACCCGCGATGGAGGATCTGAAGCCGCTGGCACTGGAGCTGACCGACCGGCTGGTCGCTGCCCTTGGGGGGCGCGCGGGGATCGACGCCTATGGCAAGGGCGCCATCGTGGGCGAGGGGGGCGAGGCCGAACACGGCGCGCTCTGGCATGTCGCCGGTGGCTACGGGATGCGCGAGCGGCTGGGGGAATGCAGGGCCATCGTGCCGAGCGTGATGAAGGTCGGCGGCATGGGCGCGACGCTGGATATGCCGCTGGGCCATCTGAACGCGGCCTATGTCCGGTCGCGCTTCGATGCGATCACGCTGGCCTGTGCCGACGGTCCGCGGGCGAACGAAGTGCTTTTCGCCTTGGGAATGGCGCGGGGCGGGCGGGTGCACAGCCGGATGGGGGGCTTGGAGATCGATCAGGTCAAGGGAGAGGACGGGCTCCGGTGAGACTGACGCCAAGATCCTTCGAAGGATTTTGCCGGGAGTTTTCCAGAACTCTCGGGGCCAGCGGTCTGGCGGTGCTTTTCACCCCCGGCCTCGCCTTCGCCTGCGCCTTGCCGCCTTCGGTGATCCTGACGCTGCCGACCGGCCATTACATCACCGCCGCCGCCCTGACCGTGGCCCTGACCGCGCTGATGGGCGCCGCCACCCACCGCCTGCCGGTCATGGCGCCCCGGCTGATCTGGGAACGGCGGGTGCTGCTGCCCCTGACGCTGACCTCCTACCTCGGGTTCCTCGCCTTCCTGGCCCTGGTCTTCGTCGGCCTCTATGGCGAGCGTGATCCGATGCACAACCTGATGACGCTGGTCTTCTGGACCGGGGTCTGGATCGTGGTGCCGCTGGGCTCGATGCTGCTGGGCAACCTCTGGCGGCCGATCAACCCCTGGACCGGGCCGGTGCGGATCGCCCGCACGTTGCTGGGCCGCAGCGGCTCCATCGGCCTTGCCCGCCTCGGCCATTGGCCCGCGGTCGCAGGCTATGCCGGTTTCGCCTGGTTCCAGATCGTCTCGCTTTATCCCGACGACCCGGCGGTGCTGGCCGAGGTCGCGCTTGCCTACTGGCTGGTGATCTTCACCCTCGCCGTGCTGGACGGTGAGGATTGGCTTGAGCGGGGCGAGTTCCTGACCGTCCTTTTCGCCTTCATCTCGAAGGTTGCGCCGCTTTGGCACGAGCCCGACGGCCCGAAAACCCGCCTGATGCTGGGCTGGCCCGGTACGCAGGTCCTTGCCATGCCGCCGCTTACCCCCTCTGCCGTGGTTTTCGTCAGCCTCGCGCTTGCGGCCCTCACCTTCGACGGCCTCAACGAGACCTTCTGGTGGCAGGCGCTGATCGGCGAGAACCCGTTGGAGCCGACCGGTCGCAGCGCGGTCGTCTGGCAGAACACCGGGGGGCTTCTGGCGGTCTGGGTGCTGACGCTGGGCCTGATCATCGGCGCGATCACCCTTGGTCGCCGGATCGGCGGAGGTTTTGCGACCGGGCCGGTGATGCTGTCCTTCCTCGCCATCGCGGCGGGCTATCACGCGGCGCATTACCTGGTGATGCTGCTGACCGCCGGGCAATACACCCTTGCCGCGCTGAACGATCCTTTCCTGACCGGCGACAGCTGGTTGGGCCTGCCGCCCTTCTACGTTTCCTTCGGCTTCCTGACCGACCCAAGGGTGATGCCGCTGATCTATGCTGCGCAGTTCGCGGCGGTTCTTGGCGCGCATCTGCTGGCCGTGCTGCTGGGGTTGAAGCTGGCAGGGCAGGGTGCGCGGCCTGCGGCGCATCTGCCGATGACGGTGCTGATGGTTGCTTACACCGTGCTGGGCCTCTGGCTTTTGTCCACCGCCAGAACCGGATGAAAAGGCTGGACAATCCGGAGCCCCTGGCCCCCCAATGAACCAGAGGCCCGCGAGAGGCCGCAACAGTGAGGAGACGGATATGACGAACCTGCTTCATCCCACCCGCCGCGGCCTTCTGATGGCAGGCGGCGCGGGCCTCTTGACGGCGGCGCTGCCGGGCTATGTCGCGGCGCAAGGCGCCCCGATCAAGATCGGTTTCCAGCTGCACCGCACCGGCATCGGCGCGGCCTACGGGCGCTGGTACGAGCGCACCGCACAGGCCGCGCTGAAGATGATCAACGAGGGCGGCGGGATCGCCGGGCGTCCGGTCGAGCTTCTGTTCGAGGATGACGCGACCGATCCCAAGCGCGGCTCGGAGGTGGTGGACAAGCTGACCCAGTCCGACGGTTGCGATCTGGTGATGGGCACGCTCTTCTCCCATGTCGTCATGGGCTCCGCGCCCCGGGCGGGCGAGTTGAAGGTACCCTATCTCGTCTGCTCCGAGGGCTACCATGTCGCCAGCGGCGCGTTGAACCGCTGGACCCTGCAGCCCGGCATCACCGACGTTCGCGCGCAGATTTCCACCATGGCGCCCTGGGTGGCGGCGAACCTCGGCAAGAAGGTCACGATGGTCTTCCCCGACTATGCCTTCGGCCATGACCACCGCGATTTCTTCACCACCGCGATCCAGGCCCAGGGCGGCGAGGTCATCGCCCAGATCGCCGTGCCGCCGACCGAGACCAGCTTCACCCGCTATTTTCCGCAGATCCCGGCCGAGACCGAGGTGCTGTATCACGTCATGGTCGGCCCGGCCGTGCTGACCTTCGTCAAGGAACTGGGTGAATTCTACGGCACCGGCGCGAAGCCGGCGCTCTTCGGCTTCGTCGACAGTCTGGAAGCGGTGGACACAGCGACGCCCGGCCTGGAATTCCTGGAAGGCTCGCATTTCTGGGAGGCGCATCCCCGCGTGAAACCCGCCGACGCGGGCGAGCACGAGGCCGCCTACCGCGCGGCCGTGGGGGTGGATGACAACGGGGCCAGCGTCAGCGACGCCAAGGATGTGTCGACCTACAGCCACATGTTCTCGACCTGGGAGACGCTCTACTTCATCAAACAGGCGATGGAAGCCGCGGGCTATACCGGCCCCGCCGACCGGCAGAAGCTGGTGGAGGCGATGGAGGCGATCAGCGACCTGCCCTATGGCATCGAGCGTCCGCAGGGGGCGATGCGCTTCAACGGCAAGACCCATCAGGTCTTCGGGTCGCAGAACATCAGCCAGATACAGGGCGGCAAGCTGGTCAAGGTCCACACCACGACCATCGAGGAAGGGCTTTACGAGGACGCGGTGGACTATACGACGATGTCGTTCTGAACAGACGCAGGCGGATCGCCCACCCTGCAGGGGGGTGATCCGCCCATCTTCCCCCAACCGGACCCTTGCATGGCCTTCGGACCTTTCCTGCTCCTCGCCCTGATGGAGGGCCTCGTGACCGCCGCCGTGCTGGCGCTGGCGGCCTCGGGCCTTTCGCTGGTCTTCGGCGTCATGCGCGTGGTCAACGTGGCCCATGGCGAGTTCTACATGCTGGGCGCGGTTCTGGCCTGGGCGGTCACGGGATTCATCCCCGGCCTGCCCGCGCTCGCCTTTGTCGCGGCCCTGCTCATCGCGCCACTTCTCGTGGCAGCCCTTGCCGCACTGGCAGACGGGCTGATCCTGAAGCGGCTCGCCTATGACCCCGAGGCGACCATCGTCGCGACCATCGGCCTTCTCTACATGATCCAGCAGGCGGCGCTGTCGCTTTATGGCCCCAATGCCAACCCGGTGCGCGCGCCCTTCGAGTGGCGCATCCAGCTGCCCTGGTTCGGCTATTCCGGCTACAAGCTGTTCGTCGTCATCGCCGCGCTGGCCGTGCTCCTGGCGCTGTGGCTGGTCATGACCCGCACCAAGGCGGGCCTTGTCATGCGCGCGACGCAGGTCGACCGCACCACCGCCCGCGCCTTCGGGATCAACGTCGACCGGGTCTACATGGGCACCTTCGCCCTCGGCGCTGGCCTTGCCGCGCTGGCCGGGGTGCTGGTCGTCCCGATCCAGCAGGCGCATTACCTGATGGGGGGCGACCCGCTTCTCCTCTCGTTCATCGTGGTCATCATCGGCGGGCTCGGCAGCTTGCGCGGTACGCTGATCGCGGCGCTGATCATCGGCCTCTCGGACGGGGTGATCAGCATGTTCTTCACCCCCACGCTGGCCAAGATTCTCGCCACGCTCCTTGTCGCCATGGTGCTGGTCTTCCGTCCGCAGGGCCTGTTCGGAGCCAGGGCGTGACGGGTGGGGGGGTGAAAGTCTGGGCGCTGCACCTTGCGCTGATCGCGGTCCTTTTCACCGCGCAATTCTGGCTCTCGCCCTACCATACCACGAACCTGTCCCGGATCATGGTGCTGGCGGTCTTCGCCATGGGCTACAACCTGGCCTTCGGCTACACCGGGCTCCTCAGCCTTGGCCATGCTCTCCTCCTTGCCGCCGGGATGTATGCGGCGGGGCTTCCTGCGCAGCTCTGGGGCTGGAGCGCGGGCCCCGCCTTCATCGCCGGGGTCGCGGGCGGGGGGCTGGTGGCCGCGGCGCTGGGCCTTCTGGCGCTGCGGACGGCGGGGGTCAGCTTCATGATCGTCACGCTGATGTTCGCCCAGGCCGGATATCTGACGCTGCTCTACTTCGCCCCGGTCACCGGCGGGGACGACGGCTTTGCCGTGGCGGCGGCCAGTCGCAGGTTTCTCGGCTTCGCCCTCTCTGCCGACACCCCCCGCTTTCTGGCCGCGCTGGCGATCTTCGCCGCGGGCCTTTTCGCCAGCCTCGCCCTCGTCCGTTCGCCCTTCGGCCGCACCCTGGTCGCGATGCGGGAAAACGAGGAGCGGTCGAGGATGCTGGGCTACAACCCCTTCACCGTGAAACTGGCCGCACTCACGATCTCGGGCCTTTACGCCGGGGCCGCGGGGGCGGCCTACGCGCTTCTCTTCGGCTATGTCGGGGCCAGCTTCGCGACCATCCAGTATTCCATCCTGCCGATGCTCTACGTCCTCCTCGGCGGGGCGGGCACCACGTTCGGCCCCTTCCTGGGCGCGCTTCTGATGTTCGCGCTGATCGAGGTCGCCAGCGGCCTGACCTCGGCCTATCTCTTCTTCGTCGGCGCTGCTCTGGTGGCCCTCGTCCTCTTCGCGCCGAAGGGCATCCTTGGCACGATCCGCGAAAGGTGGGTCCAATGGCTGCCCTGATCGAGACACGGGGCCTGACGCTGCATTTCGGCGGCCTCAAGGCGGTGGACGGGGTCGACTTCACCCTTCAGCCGGGCGAGATCCACGCCCTGATCGGCCCCAATGGCGCGGGCAAGACCACTTTCGTCAGCCTCCTCTCCGGGCGGCGCATGGCGCAATCCGGGACCATCCTGCTGGACGGAGAGGACATCACCCGCCTTCCCGCCCATCTCCGCGTCAGGAAGGGCATCGCCTATACCTTCCAGATCACCTCGATCTTCCCGCGGCTGACCGTCTTCGACAACGTGGCGCTTGCCGTCCAGTCGCAGGGCGCGCGCGACCTTCCCGCCCGCACCCGTGCCGCGCTGGCCCGCGTGGGCATGGCGGGGCTGGAGGGGCAGGAGGCCCAGACCCTGAGCTACGGCCACCAGCGGCTGCTGGAGCTTGCCATGGGCCTTGCGCTGAACCCCCGCGTCCTGATCCTGGACGAGCCGACGCAAGGGCTGGCGGCCAGCGAGATCGACAGCTTTACCCGGCTGGTCGAAAGCCTTGTCCCCGAGACCACCGTCCTTCTGATCGAGCACAACATGGAGGTGGTGATGGACCTTGCCACCCGGATCACAGTGCTGAACTTCGGCCGGGTCCTCGCCACCGGCACCCCCGCCGAAATCCGCGCCAACCCCGCCGTGCAGGAGGCCTATCTTGGCGCTTGAGGTCAAAGGCCTGACCGCCGGATACGGCCCGGTCACCGTCCTCCACGGCGTCGATTTCAGCGCCGGGCCGGGGCGGATCACCTGTCTGATGGGCCGGAACGGGGTGGGCAAGTCCACCTTCCTCAAATGCCTGATGGGGTTGGTGCCCGCCAGCGGCGGAACCATCACCCTGAACGGAACTACCCTCCAAAACCTGCCTGCCCATGAGGTTCCGCGCCATGGTCTCGCCTATGTCCCGCAAGGCCGCCGCCTCTTCGGGCCCTTGACCGTGGCCGAGAACCTTGCCGTCGGCGGGCTGGTGCGGGGCAATGACCTGGCGACGCTCGACCATGTGCTGACGCTGTTCCCCCGCCTGCGCGAGAGGCTGGCCCAGACCGCGCAGACCCTGTCGGGCGGCGAGCAGCAGATGCTCGCCATCGCCCGCGCGCTGTGTCTTCAGCCCAAGGTCCTGCTGCTGGACGAACCCACCGAGGGGCTGCAGCCCTCGATGATCACGCTGATCCAGCAGGCGATCCTGACGCTGAAGGGGCAGGGTGTCGCCGTGGTTCTGGTCGAACAAAGGGTCGATGCCGTGCTGAAGCTGGCCGACCGGGTCGCCTTCATGGCGGCGGGCCGGGTGGCGGAGACAAGGGAAATCAAGGGCATGGCGGCCGATGATCCGGTCTTCCGGACCTATGTGGGGGTATGAATGACCGGGCTGGTGGCAGGCGTCGACGTGGGCGGGACCTTCACCGATCTGGTGATCTTCGATCCTGCGACGGGGGCGGTGCGGCTGGCCAAGGTGCCGACGACCCTGCCGAACCAGTCGGGCGGGGTGCTGGAGGCCTTTCATCAGGCGGGGGCGAACCTGTCGCAGATCGACCTGATCGTTCATGGCACCACGACCACCACCAACGCCGTCCTTGAACGGCAGCTGTCGAAGACCGGGCTGATCACCACCGCGGGCTTCCGCGACGTGCTGGAACTGGGCCGCCGCACCCGGCCTCAAGCCTACGGGATGCATGGGTCTTTCACCCCGATCATCCCGCGCGACCTGCGGCTGGAGGTGCCCGAGCGGATGGATGCGCGGGGCCGCGTGGTCACGCCGCTCGACGAGGATGCGGTCCGGGCGGCGGCCCGGCAGCTGCGCGATGCGGGCTGCGAGGCGCTGGTGATCCACTTCCTGCACGCCTATGCCAACCCCGACCACGAGTTGCGGGCCGAGGAGATCGCGAAAGGCATCTGGCCCAATGATTACATCACCTTGGGGCACAAACTTCTCTCGGAATCGCGGGAGTATGAGCGGGGGGTGACGGCGGCGGTCAACGCCTCGGTCCAGCCGCTGCTGGAGCGATATGTCGCCCGGCTGGCGGGTCAGCTTGCCGAGCGCGGCTACCGGCGCGACCTTTTGGTGATGAACGGCAATGGTGGCATGGTCGCGGCGAAGGACGTCGCGAAGGAGGCGGTGAAGACGGTGATGTCGGGCCCCGCTTCCGGCGTGATGGCGGCGGTTGCGACGGGGCGCCGGGCCGGGATGGCGAACCTTCTGACTTACGATATGGGCGGCACCAGCACGGACGTGGCGATGATCCGGGGCGGGGTGGCCCCGGTCTCGAACGAGATCGAGGTGGAATATGCCATGCCGATCCATGTGCCGATGGTCGATGTGCGGACCGTGGGCGCGGGGGGCGGCAGTATCGCCCGGATCGACGCGGGCGGGATGCTGCGGGTCGGCCCGGAGAGCGCGGGCTCCGATCCCGGCCCGGTCTGCTATGGTCGCGGGGGGACAAGGGTCACGATCTCGGATGCGAACCTGATCCTGGGCCGCCTGCCTGCCAGCCGGTTCGGGCAGGCGACGGAGGCCGCGCATGAGGCGATGCGGGAGCAGATTGCCGCGCCTCTGGGCCTGTCGGTGGAACAGGCGGCGGAGGCGGTGATCCGCATCGCCAACACCCATATGGCCGGGGCGATCCGCATGGTCAGCATTTCGATGGGGGCCGATCCGCGCGACTTTGCGCTGTTCGCCTTCGGTGGGGCGGGGCCGCTCCATGCGGTCGCGCTGGCGAAAGAGCTGAACGTTCCCAAGGTGTTGATCCCAGCCCGCCCCGGGATCACCAATGCGCTCGGCTGCGCGGTGGCCGACCTGCGGCATGATTTCGTACGCACCTTGAACCGCCCGCTGGACGGGGTGGAGATGGCCGATGTCCATGGCGTGCTGGCCGCGCAGGAGGCGGAGGGCCGCCGTCTGATCGGGGCCGAGAAGATCGCGTTGACCACGGTTCGGGCGGAGTATTCGGCGGACATGCAGTTCGTCGGCCAGACCCATCTTCTGCGGGTTGGCCTGCCTTCGGCGATCCCGAGCCGCGAGGAACTGCAGCGGCTGTTCGAGGCGGCCTACCATGCCCGTTTCCGGGTGGACCTGCCGACGATCCGGGCCAATCTGGTGAACCTGAATGTCTCGGTCATCGGCGAACGGCCCGCGCTGGACCTGTCGCGGCTGATCGACCCCGCGGCGCGGCGCCCTGTGGCGAAGGCGGCCTCCATGCGCAAGGTCTGGTTCGACGGCTGGCGTGAGGCTCCGGTCTACTGGCGCGACCATCTTCCCTTGAGGATCAACCTGCAAGGCCCTGCGATCATTGAGCAAATGGACACGACCATCGTCATTGACCCCGGCGCGAACGTGAGTTCGGACGCGGATGGAAACCTGGTGATCGAGGTTAACAAATGATTGATCCCGTCACCCTCGCGGTCATCCAGGCGGGCCTGCAACAGGTCTGCGACGAGATGGACCTGACCTTCTCCCGCGCGGCCTTTTCCCCCGTCATCGCCGAGGCCGACGACCGGTCGGACGGCGTCTACTCCGCGACCGATGGCAGCCTGATCGCGCAGGGGTCGAAGGGTCTGCCGGTCTTTGTCGGCGTCATGCAGTTTTCCACGCGGACCATCCTGGAGCGGATCGCGGCGGGCTTGACCGCGCCGCCCGATGAGGGTGACATATATATCGTCAACGATCCGTATCTGGGCGGCACGCATCTGATGGATGTGCGCTTTGCCATGCCGGTCTGGCGGGACGGCGAAATCTTCTGCTGGCTGTCGAACACCGGGCATTGGCCGGACACCGGGGGCGCGGTGCCGGGAGGGTTCTCGGCCAGCGCGATCAGCGCCGAGCAGGAGGGGCTGCGGCTGCCGCCTGTGAAGCTGTTCAAGAAGGGCGTGCTGGACCAGGAAATCTACCAGATCATCTGTTCCAACATTCGCGTTTCGGAACAACGGATTGGCGACGTGAAGGCACAGGCCTCGGCGCTGTTGGTCGGGGCGGAGCGGCTGGGCGCGCTGCTGGACCGCTATGGCGACGCGACCGTGACCGAAGCGATTGCCGAGATGCGGCGGCTGGCGGCGCGGCAGATGCGGGCGATGATCGGGCTGATCCCGGACAGCGTCTACCGCGCGACGGCCATCGTGGACAGCGACGGGGTGGTGAATGCGCCCCTGACCATTGCGCTGGCGGTGACGAAGGCGGGCGAGGGGCTGGTCTTCGATTTCTCCGGATCGTCACCACCCTGCATGGGGCCGATGAACTCGGTTCGCGCCACGACCCTGTCGGCGGTCTATCTGGCGATGCGGCATATCTTTCCGGAAGTGCCGATCTCGGCGGGGGCGTTCGAGCCGCTGCAAGTCACTGGCATCGAAGGAACTTTTCTTGATGCCCACTATCCCCGCCCCGTGTCGGGCTGCGCGGCGGAGGTGAGCCAGCGGATCGCCGAGGCGGTCTTCGCGGCGCTGGTGCAGGCGGTGCCGGGGCATGTGACGGCGGCCCCGGCAGGGACCTCTGGCAACTTTGGGCTGGGAGGGCACGATCCGGAGAAGGGGCGGGATTATGTGATGTATCAGATCTCGGGTGGTGGCTATGGCGGCTTTGCCGGTGGGGACGGGATTGCGAATGGCTGTTCGACCATCGGCATTTCCAAGGCGCCGCCGGTCGAGATCATGGAGCAGAATTTCCCTGTGATCTACAGGCGTTACGCGCTGCACGAAGGATCGGGCGGGGCCGGGCAGCATCGCGGCGGGCTGGGGCTGGATTATGAGATCGAGCTGCTGCGCGGGGAGGCGCGGGCGTCGTTCGTGATGGACCATGGCCGGGTCGGACCGCAGGGCGCGCTGGGGGGCGGTGACGGGGCGGTGAACCGGGTGGAGGTGATCCGGGGTGGCGAAGTGCTGGTTCCGGACCATCTTTCCAAGGCACAGGACATTCAGTTGAAGCCGGGGGATCGGGTGCGGGTCAGGACCCCCGGCGGCGGGGGCTACGGGCCACCGGAAGAGCGCGACCCGGCGCTGGTGGCCGAGGATGTGCGGCTGGGGCGGTATACGGCGGAGGAAGCTGAGCGCCTTTGGCCGGGACGGACGGGTTAAGGGAAGATTGACGGGAATCTTTTGGCGGGGGCGCAACGGGGTGCCGGTCGGATAGCAAGTGGTTGGGAACGCTGGCTTAACGCCTCCGGTTCCGCCGGGTTTGACCATCTGGAAAGCGTCTGGGATCGGTATGGAGTCCATACAGACGCGCGGTCCGGCGGGACGGCGGTAACCCTGCGGGGCGAATCGTGGAAACGCGGTGCGCTGTAGCGCACCCTACGTTTATTCCGCGGCGTGGGGCTTCGGGCTGCGGCGGGCGAGCGCTTCCTCCAGCACCGAAATCCGGCCCTGCAACAGCGCCACGTCGACCTGGTTCCGTGCAACGTTTCCGGCCAGGACCAGAGGGTCGGGCGCCTCGGGCTCGACTTCCTTCCGGCCGATGAAGCGGCCCAGCACCCAGGAGAAGAGGCGCGAGAGGTCGTCCATCACCAGATACATCGAGGGTACGACGACGAGGCTGAGCACGGTCGAGACCATGATCCCGCCCATCACCGCGATGGCCATCGGCGCGCGGAAGGCCCCGCCCTCGCCGACGCCGAGCGCCGAGGGCAGCATCCCGGCAGACATGGCAATCGAAGTCATCACGATGGGCTGGGCGCGTTTGTGCCCGGCCTCGACCACCGCGGCGATGCGGTTCATGCCGCGCGCCCGCATCTCGATGGCGAAGTCGATGAGCAGGATCGCGTTCTTCGCCACGATCCCCATCAGCATCAGGATGCCGATCAGCACCGGCATGGAGAGCGGGTTCTGGGTGACAATGAGGGCGGTGGCCACCCCGCCGACCGACAGGAGCAGCGAGAAGATGATGGTGATCGGCTGCAGGACCGAATGGAAGAGCAGGATCAGCACGAACATCATCAGAAGGACGCCCAGGATCATCGCGTTCTGGAAGCTGCCCAGCAGTTCGGCCTGCACCTCGGCATCGCCCGAGGGTGTGACCTTGACGGTGGCGGGCAGGTTCAGCGTCGGCAGGATTTCCTCGAAGCGGGCGGTGGCCTGGTCCAGCACATAGCCCGGCGCGATGTCGGCGCCGAGAGTGGCGACGCGCAGCCGGTTCAGGCGTTTCACCACCGAGGGGCCTTCCGAGACCTGCACCGTGGCGACCGCGGAAAGCGGCACCGGGCCGGCGGAGGTCATCACCTTCAGGGCCGAAATCCGGGCGAGGTTGTCGCGCGAGGCCTCGTCCAGCTGCACCCGGATCGGCACCAGGCGGTTGTCGATGGAAAGCTTGCCAAGGGCTGCCGAAACATCGCCGATGGTGGCGACACGCACCACGTTCGCGATCTGCTGCACGGTGACGCCCAGGCGCGCGGCCTCGTCCGCCTTGGGGGTGATCTGGATTTCGGGCCGGGGCAGGGCGGCCTCGGTCGAGGTGTTGAGGAACATCGGTTCCTGCCGCAGCGCCTCTTCGATCTTCTGGATCGCGAGGGTCAGGTCCGACTCGTCGTCGGAGAGGATGTCATAGCTGAAGGGACGCGCGCCGCCGCCCATGGTCGCAGCCTTGAAGGCGCGCAGGTCGGGGACGGCCTGGAGCGCCTGGAAGACGTCGGCCTCGATCTCGACCTGGGGCCGGAGGCGGCCTTCGGAAGCGATCGCGGGGACCAGCCCGCCCACGACCGGGATCGCACGGCCAAGGTCGATGAGCTTGCGCTCCAGCCCGTTGTCCAGCCGGTCGAGGATGATGGTGAAGGTGGCGCGGCGGATGTCGCGGTCGCCGAGCGGGGTCGAGCCGCCGATCACGAGGACGGATTTCACCCCGTCGATGTCCTTGATCGCCTCGCGCATCGCGTCGGTGGTGGCGGCAGTGTCGTCGAGCTTCGACCCCGGGGGCAGTTCGACCGAGACGACGATGCGGCTTTCATCTTCGGGAGGGAACAGGCTGCCGGGGACCTGCAGCATGGCGATGACCGAGAAGATCACCACGATCACCGCGACGACGAGGGTGACGTAGTAGGTGGGCAGCGCGATCCGGGGGTGTTTCTTCCAGCGGCGGACCTTGGTGGTGGATTTCACCAGCCAGAGATAGAAGCGCATGAAGGCGCCGTCCCGGTGGCCCTCCTCATGGCCGACGGCATCCTTGGCGCGCATGAAATAGGCGGCCATCATCGGGGTGATCAGGCGCGCGACCAGAAGCGAGAAGAGGACGGCGATGGCCACGGTCAGGCCGAACTGGCGGAAATACTGGCCGGGGATGCCGGGCATGAAGCTGACCGGCACGAAGACCGCGACGATGGTGAAGGTGGTGGCGATGACGGCGAGGCCGATCTCGTCCGCCGCCTCGATCGCGGCGCGGTAGGGGGTTTTCCCCATGCGGATGTGGCGGGCGATGTTCTCGATTTCCACGATGGCATCGTCGACCAGGATGCCGGTGGCGAGTGTGAGTGCGAGGAAGCTGACGAGGTTCAGCGAGAAGCCGAGCTGCGACATGACCCAGAAGGTGGGGATGGCGGAAAGCGGCAGAGCGACGGCGGAGATGAGGGTCGCGCGCCAGTTGCGCAGGAAGGCCAGCACCACCAGCACCGCCAGAAGCGCGCCTTCCAGCAGGGTGTGGATGGCGGATTCGTAGTTGCCGTAGGTGTAGAAGACGGAATCGTCGACCATGGTGATGGCGACGTTCGGGTGCTGGGCGCGCAGCTCATCGACCACCTGGTTGGTCACTTCGGCGACCGAGACCTCGGAAGCGCCCTTCGAGCGGAAGACGAGGAAGGAGACGGAAGCCTCGCCGTCGATGCGGGAGAAGCTCTTCAGCTCCTCATAGCTGTCGATCACCTGGCCGAGGTCGGTCAGCTTGACGAAGCGGCCCGAGGGGAGCGCGATGGTGGTATTGGCAAGGCTTTCGACGGTGCCCTGGTCGCCGAGGGTGCGGATCACCTGCTCGCCGGTGCCGAGGCTGATCTTGCCCGCGCCGAGGTTGGTGTTGGTGGCGGCGATCTGGGCGCTGACGGCCTGAGCGGTGACGCCGTAGCTGTCGAGTTTCACCGGGTCGAGCTCCACCCGGATTTCCCGGTCGGCCCCGCCGACGCGGGTGACGCGGCCGATGCCGGGCTTGCCCTGCAGGGCGCGGGTGACGGTGTCGTCGACGAACCAGCTGATCTCTTCCATCGTCATGTCGGGGGCATGGACGGCGAAGGTCATGATCGCCTGGCCCTCGACGTCGATGCGGGTGACGATGGGCGCCTCGATCCCGCCGGGCAGGTCGCCGCGGATCTGGTCGACGGCGTCTTTCACATCCTGCACGGCCTTGTCGGTGGGCACTTCCATGCGGAACTCGATGACGGTGGTGGAAAGCCCGTCGGTAACGGTGGAGGTCACGCGCTTGGCGCCGGTGAGGCCCGCGACCGCGTCTTCGATTTCCTTCGTCACCTGGCTTTCCATTTCCGCGGGCGCCGCGCCGGACTGGGCGACGGAGACGGCGACCAGGGGCACGTCGATGTTCGGGAATCGGGTGATCGGCAGGCTGTTGAAGCTTTGCCAGCCGAGCACCAGCAGCAGGAAGAAGGCCAGCAGCGGCGCAACCGGGTTGCGGATCGACCAGGCGGAGAAGTTCATGGGCGGGCCCCTCAGTTCGTCATCGCGGGGACCGGGTTGATCCGGTCGCCCGCGCGGACGAAGGCCCCGGCCTTGGTCACGACGGTATCGCCCGCGGCGAGGCCATCGGTGATTTCGACCAGTCCCCCGTCGCGGATGCCGGTCTTCACCACGACCCGTTCGACTAGGCCGCCCGCCACGCGCATCACCGTGCTGCCCTCGGGCGAAGCGCCGATGGCGGTGACGGGGATGGCAAGGGCGTCATGTTCGGCGGCGATGATCTCGGCCTCGACGAACATGCCGGTGCGCAGCGCCTCGCCGGTGTCATCGACGCTGATCCGAACGCGGCCGAGGCGGGTCACGGGGTCGATGCTGGGCTCGACCAGGCGGACGGTGCCGGAAAGCGTGCCGGTCATGCCGACGGCGCGCAGTTGCGCGGTCTGGCCGGGGGCGAGGCGGAGGAGATCGGTCTCGGAGACGTCGGCGCGCAGTTCCAGCGCGGCGTCGCGGGTGATGACGAACATCGGCTGCCCGGCGGCGGTGGCGATGGCGCCGATCCTGGCGTTGCGGGCGACGATGCGGCCCGCGACGGGGGCCTTCACCTCGGTGCGCGAGAGCATGAGGTCCACATTCTCCAACCGCGCCTGGGCCAATGCCAGTTGCGCGCGCGCGGATTCCAGCCCTTGCGTCGCGACCGAGACGCGCGCGTTGGCGGCGATGGCATTGGCGTTCGCCGTGTCCCAGGTCGCCTGCGGGGCCGTGCCGCTTTCGCGGAGCTTCGTGGTACGGTCGACGACGCGGGCGGCTTCGGCGGCGGCGGCCTCGGCCTCGACGCGCTGGGCTTCGGCTTGCGCGATGGTCGACTTCGCGGCGGCGAGCGAGGCGACGGCCTCGGTCTTCTGCAATTCCAGCGTGGTCTTCGACAGGACGGCGAGCACCTGACCCTCGGCCACCATGTCGCCCACTTCGACAAGCAACCGGTCGAGCGGCTGGCCCTCGACCAGGGGCGCGACCTGAACCTCCTCGACCGCGGCGATCAGGCCCGAGGCGATGATCCGGTCGGTCAGTCGGCGGGGCGTCACGTCCGAGACGGTGATCGCGGGCAGGGCGGCAGCGGGCGCGCTTTCGGCGGCGGCGGCCTCTTGCGCCCGGGCGGGCAGCGCGGGGACAGCGAAGGCGAGGAGGGCAGCGGCAATGAGAGTCGGGCGCATAACGGTCAACCTTCTGCAATGTCGTTGGAAATCTCGGCAAGGATGCGGTCGACCACTGCCACCACCTGCGCCGCGAGTGCGGGGCTTGCCGGGCCGAACTGTGCGGTGCGTATCGCCATGGCCTTCACCAGCATGACCAGCATCTGGCACTGGCCTTCGAAACGCTGCCGCGCCTCGGTCATGTCGCGGCGGGTGACGCTGGCGAAGATCGTCGTCAGCATTGTGACGATGGTCTCTTCCATCTGCCGCGAGGCTTCGCCGATCTCGGGCTTGCGCAGCGCCGCGGCGGCGATCTCGGCCCAGAGCTGGCCGTCCTTCATCCCTTCCTCGTCGAAATGCGCAAGCATCCGCTCGCGCAGGCAGGACATCGGGATCTCGGCCGCCTGGATCTGCGCGAACTCGCCCTGGATTTCCGCAAGGTCATAGCCGCACATCGCCTGGACGATGGCGGCCTTGGAGGGGAAGTAGCGGTAGAAGTTGCCCACGCTCATCCCGGCGGCGCGGGCAAGGTCTTGCATCGAGGCGCCGTCGAAGCCCTTCTCGGCGAAGGTCTGCCGGATCGAGGTGAGGATTTCGTGGCTGCGCGCATCGGCGGTGGCCGCGGGGTGGGGGGCGAGGGACATGGGTCAGCCGGGATGGGAATGAACGTTCATTCACGGCAGATAGAGAAGTTGCCGCAAAGGTCAAGCGTCAATACGGGAGAAGGGATCGGTTGGATGGCCCCGGCTTCACTTTTCACGCGATTTGGCCCAAAGGAGCGGCAGGCAGGGGGGCGCAGGCATGGCGACGGGCATCGGTTTCAAGGTAGCAGCCACGGATGGCGCGGCGCGGACGGGGGTGATTTCCACTCCGCGCGGAGAGATTCGCACCCCGGCCTTCATGCCGGTGGGCACGGCCGGGACGGTCAAGGCGATGCTGCCCGACAGCGCGGCGGCGACGGGGGCCGACATCCTGCTGGGCAACACCTACCATCTGATGCTGCGGCCCACGGCCGAGCGGGTGGCGGCGCTGGGGGGGCTGCACCGGTTCATGAACTGGCCGAAGCCGATCCTGACCGACTCGGGCGGGTTCCAGGTCATGTCGCTGGGGCCGCTGCGGAAGCTGACGGAAGAGGGGGTGCGGTTCTCCTCGCATCTGGACGGGTCGAAGCACATGCTGACGCCGGAGCGGAGCATGGAAATCCAGCGGCTGCTGGGGTCGGACATTGTGATGTGTTTCGACGAATGCCCCGCGCTTCCGGCGGAGGAGGCGGTGGTGGCAAAGTCGATGCGGCTGTCGATGCGCTGGGCTGAGCGGTCGCGCGCCGCGTTTGGAGACCGGCCGGGCCATGCCTTGTTCGGGATCATGCAGGGCGGTGTGACGCGGGAGCTGCGCGAGGAGTCAGCGGAGGCACTGAAGCGGATCGGCTTCGACGGCTATGCGGTCGGCGGTCTTGCGGTGGGCGAGGGGCAGGCGGCGATGTTCTCGGTCCTCGACTATGCGCCCGGCTTCCTGCCCGAGGACAAGCCGCGCTATCTGATGGGGGTGGGCAAGCCCGATGACATCGTCGGCGCGGTGGAGCGGGGCATCGACATGATGGACTGCGTGCTGCCCTCACGGTCCGGGCGGACCGGGCAGGCCTGGACGGCGCGGGGGCAGGTGAACCTGCGGAACGCCCGGCACAAGGACGACCCCCGGCCCTTGGAAGAGGGCTGCCAGTGCCCGGCCTGCCGCAGCTACTCCCGCGCTTACCTGCACCATGTGGTGAAGGCGGACGAGATCATCGGCTCGATGCTGCTGACCTGGCACAACCTGCATTATTACCAGGTGCTGATGCAGGGGCTGCGGGACGCGATCGCGGCGGGAGGTCTGGCGGCCTTCGTGGCCCGGTTCCATGCACTGCGGTCGGAAGGGGATGTGGAGCCGGTGTGAGGGTGGGCGGCGGTAGGGTAGCTGTGTGCACGGCCGTCATCTGCGCGAAGGCTGTCATCCCCGCGAAAGCGGGGACCCATCTTCTGACACTTCCGATTTGGGTCCCCGCTTTCGCGGGGATGACAGGTGGTGCAAAATCACACCCCCGCCGCCTTGCGCAGCGCCTGGTTCATGCGCGACTGCCAGCCGGGCCCCGCCGCCTTGAACGCCGCCACCACGTCGGGGTCCAGCCGCAGCGAGACGGCCACCTTGGGGTTGGCTGACTTCGGGCGCCCGGCGATGGACTTGCGCATCTTTTCCGCCAGTTCCGGGAAGACCTCGACGAAGGGGCGTGCCTGGGCCAGTTCCTCGTCGGTCCACTCCGGATTGTCGGGATCGCTGGCGATCATGCGTTGAATCTGCTCTTCGGTCAGACGCTCCTTGATCATGGCAAGCTCCTTTCCTTCTTGCTGGCCGGGCGCATGGAGATCACCGACACGCCTTCGGCGCCGAGCGCGGCAAACACAACTGCAATCGTGCCATCCGCGAACCGGCCCAATGCCTTGAGACGTCCTTTCTTCGCGGCGAGGACTTGGGAGGAAAGGAAGAACTCTTCGGTGAGATCGACGAAATCCATGCCGTGCTTGGCAAGATTGTCCGCGCGCTTCCGTTCGTCCCAGACGACTACCATCTTTTTTGTATCTACATAAAGTCCGCCGTGTCAAGATTTTCGTATAGGCAAAAAGTCACCACGTCGTTAACGCTGCCCCCGCGCCGCCGACACTTCCCGCGCGCCCTCTGCCAATCCCACCTTGCACCCGCTCACACAGAGGTTCATTCTGCCGAACCAAAGCAGAACTTGAATCCCCTGCCGGGGCACCACAAGTTAACACATCAGGCGGAGCGGGCAGGGTTGCCGATGGTCGGGACCGCGCCCAGTTGCCGCGAACGAAGGTAGACATATGAGCATCCAAAGCTATCCGGTCCTGCCCCTGCGCGACATCGTGGTATTCCCCCACATGATCGTGCCGCTCTTCGTCGGGCGCGAGAAATCGGTCCGCGCGCTGGAAGAGGTGATGCAGGACGACAAGCAGATTCTCCTCAGCTCGCAGAAGGACCCGACGGCGGACGACCCGCAGGCCGACGGCATCTTCCGCACCGGCGTGCTGGCGAATGTGCTGCAACTGTTGAAACTGCCTGACGGCACCGTGAAGGTGCTGGTCGAGGGCAAGGCGCGGGTGAAGATCACCGGCTTCATCGAGAACCCGGCTTTCTTCGAGGCCACCGCCGAAGTGCTGGCCGAGACCGAAGGCGACCAGACCGCCGTCGAGGCGCTGGTCCGCGCGGTGGGCGAAGAGTTCGAGCGCTATACCAAGGTGAAGAAGAACATCCCCGAGGAGGCGCTGGCCGCCGTCTCGGACACGCGTGAACCGGCCCGGCTGGCCGACCTGGTGGCCGGTCATCTGGGCGTGGACGTGGGCCAGAAACAGGCGATCCTGGAGACGCTGGACGTCGCCGAGCGGCTGGAGAAGGTCTATGGCCACATGCAGGGCGAGCTTTCCGTCCTGCAGGTCGAGAAGAAGATCAAGTCGCGCGTCAAGACGCAGATGGAGAAGACCCAGCGCGAGTACTATCTGAACGAGCAGATGAAGGCCATTCAGAAGGAGCTGGGCGACGGCGAGGACGGCCAGAACGAGGTCGCCGAGCTGGAGGAACGCATCCGCAAGACCGAGCTTTCCAAGGAAGCGCGCGAGAAGGCCGAAGCCGAGCTGAAGAAGCTGAAGTCGATGTCGCCGATGTCGGCGGAAGCGACCGTCGTGCGCAACTATCTCGACTGGTTGCTGGGCGTGCCGTGGGGCGTGAAGTCCCGCGTCAAGAAGGATCTGGGCGCGGCGCAGAAGGTGCTGGACGCCGATCACTACGGACTGGACAAGGTCAAGGAGCGCATCGTCGAATATCTGGCGGTGCAGGCGCGGTCGACCAAGCTGAAGGGGCCGATCCTCTGCCTCGTCGGCCCTCCGGGCGTGGGCAAGACCTCGCTGGGGCGGTCGGTGGCCAAGGCCACGGGGCGCGAGTTCATCCGCATCTCGCTGGGCGGGGTGCGCGACGAATCCGAGATCCGCGGCCACCGGCGGACCTATATCGGCTCGATGCCCGGCAAGATCATCCAGTCGCTGAAGAAGGCCAAGACCACCAACCCGCTGATCCTTCTGGATGAGATCGACAAGATGGGCCAGGACTTCCGGGGCGACCCGGCCTCGGCCCTGCTGGAGGTGCTGGATCCCGAACAGAACAACACCTTCATCGACCACTATCTCGAGGTGGAATACGACCTGTCGAACGTGATGTTCATCACCACGGCGAACTCCTACAACATGCCGGGGCCGCTGATGGACCGGATGGAGATCATCCCGCTGGCGGGCTACACCGAGGATGAAAAGCGCGAGATCGCGCGCGGGCACCTTTTGCCCAAGCAGATCGCCGCGAACGGGCTGAAGAAGGGCGAGTTCAGCGTCAGCGACGACGCGCTGAACCATGTCATCCGCTACTATACCCGCGAGGCGGGGGTGCGGAACCTGGAGCGCGAGATCGCCAAGCTGGCCCGCAAGGCCGTGACCGACATCCTGAAGGGCAAGACGAAGAAGGTGGAGATCGACCCGGCCAAGGTCGAGGAATACCTGGGCGTGCAGCGCCACCGCTATGGTCTGGCCGAGAAGGAAGATCAGGTCGGCGTGGTGACGGGTCTGGCCTGGACGTCTGTGGGCGGCGATCTGTTGCAGATCGAAGCCTTGAAGCTGCCGGGCAAGGGCCGGATGAAGACGACCGGGAAACTGGGCGACGTGATGAAGGAGTCCATCGACGCGGCGGCGAGCTATGTCCGCTCGATCAGCCCGAAGATCGGGGTGAAGCCGCCGAAGTTCGATGCCATCGACATCCACGTCCACGTTCCGGACGGGGCGACGCCGAAGGATGGACCCTCGGCTGGTCTGGCGATGGTCACGTCCATCGTCTCGGTCCTGACCGGGATTCCGGTGCGCAAGGATATCGCCATGACCGGCGAGGTATCGCTTCGCGGCAATGCCATGCCCATCGGCGGGCTGAAGGAGAAGCTGCTCGCCGCGCTGCGCGGGGGGATCAAGACCGTCTTCATTCCCGAGGAGAACGCCAAGGATCTGGCGGAAATCCCGGAAAACGTGAAGGCCGGGCTGACGATCATCCCCGTGACCCATGTCCGCGAGGTTCTGGCCCAGGCGCTGGTGCGCCAACCCGAGCCGGTGGAATGGGACGAAGCGGCGGAAGAGGCGGCGGCAGCCGCGCGGGCGGCGGCGGTGGTTCAGCCGGTGCAGACCGCGCACTGACAACAGACATCAAGGCGCGCCCCTCCCGGCGCGCCTTGATCGTTCAGGGACCGTTCAGGCCACGCGCTTGAGCTCAAGCCCAAGCTTCGCGTAATCCACGGCCTTGTAGCCCATCGGCAGGCGCTTGATCGCCGAGGCGTGCATCACCTCCACCTCCTGCGCCATCACGCCTTCCCAGACACCGTCCAGGCCTTTGTAGCGGTACTGGTAGACGCCCAGCCCAAGACGGTTCGTGCCCACACGGCGGATGTCTTCCTTCATACGGATGTCGCTTGCTGCCGGGGGAGGCGCGGTCGCTGCATCGTCATCACCGCCATTCGACGCGGCGATGGCCACGACTGCGGCGAGGAGCAGGATGGGGATCAGCATGCCGCCGGACGAGGCGGGCTTGGCCGCAACCGTCTCGACATCATCCTCGACAATCACCGGGCCGCCCGCAATGGCGGGACTCATCACCCCGAGTGTCAACGCGGTGGTGAGCAACAAAGCCTTACGCATCAATCTTGCCTCCATTGGCCGCCAGCATGGCGGGTGCTGCCACTGTAAGGAAGGCTTGCAACCGCACAAGCATCAACTTTGCGCACCGGCACCGAGACGGCTGGTCCCTTCTGGCCAAGCCGATTATCGTTGGGCGCAAGCGCCCGCCCCGGAAGGACATGACATGGCTCCCCGCACCCCGAAGGACCCCGAGAAGACCAAGCCCGCCCGCCCCGCGAAAACGGCCAAGCCGACCAGAAAGGCCGCAGCCCAGCCTGCGGGCAAAGCTGCGGCCAAGACCGAGCTGACCGTTGTGAAACCGGCCGCGGCCGAGGCGACCTCCGGCATCGTCAAGCTGAAGGACCTGGTTGAAACCGTCGCCACCGCGACCGGCGGCAAGAAGCCGGATGTCAAGGCGGCGGTGGAGGCGACGCTCGACGCGTTGGGCAAGGCTCTGGTGGCCGGGCAGTCGGTGGCCGTGCCGCCCTTGGGTAAGCTGCGGGTCGTCAAGACAAAGGGCCCCGCGCTGACCGTGAAGCTCCGCCTTCCCAATGCGGCGAAGCCTTCGGGATTGGCCCTTGCAGAGGACGGCGAGGATAGCTAGAAGACCCCGCATCGGGCGATTAGCTCAGCGGTAGAGCGCTTCGTTCACATCGAAGATGTCAGCGGTTCAAATCCGTTATCGCCCACCATCCTTTCCGAAAGCGCGCCCCCTCGGCGCGCTTTCCGCTTTTCCGGGGGAGCGCGGGCGGTCTAACCTGCGTTGGCCCTGCTGACCCGGGAGGCCCCATGCGTTCGTTCGACTTTTCCAGCTGGCAATCTGTGCTGACCACGCTGATCGGCATCGCGCTTTTCGCGCTGGTCGGCATTGGCATCCGCATCCTGTTCATGGTCACGCTGCAACAGCGGCGGGAACGGATGAACCGGCAGATCAATGAACGACTGAAGGTGCTGATCGCCGCCTACAAGGTGCTGGGCGGGTCCTTTACCGGCGATCTGGCGGTCGATCCGCGCCATCTGCGCGATCTGCCGCCCGAGGCGGAGGGCTCGGATCGCGCACGCCGCATCCGGGACGCGGTGGAGGGCGCGCTGTCCGATATCCTGCTTCTGGGCACCGAGGAGCAGGTGCAACTGGCAGCCGCCGCCGCGAGGGATTTGGCGGCGGGACGCCCGGTCCCGACGCAACCGCTGGTCGCCTCGCTGCGCGCCTTCATCCGCAGCGCGCTGGACCTGACGCCGATCCCCGGCGGGGTCGAGATCCCGGCGCAGGGCCCGACCCGGCCGGGCGGGGGCAGCGGCGGGGCGAAGGGTGGACGCGAAGGCGGGGGCCGGGGCGGTGGCGGCCAGGGGGGCGCAGGCGGCGGGATGGCGATGGGCATGGGAATGGGTGCCGGTGCGGGCGTCGGTGCCGGGGCGCGGCTTAGCGGCGCAGCCGATGATCCCGACGATCCGCCCGCCTCGGGCCCGACCTGAACGGGCTTGCATCGGCCCCTCTGCTTCGCTACTTCGGCGCAGGTCCGGGCGGTTAGCTCAGTTGGTAGAGCGTCTCGCTTACACCGAGAATGTCGGGGGTTCGAGCCCCTCACCGCCCACCAGGTTTCCTCCCTGTGGCGCGACGGAAACCGGAGCCGCTCGCGTATGAGGAATGGCACCTCGCGTCGACAGCTGCCAAGCTGGCCGTCCCGATGCGCGACCGCAAACCACGGAGCCCTGCACATGCCCGACCCGACCGACGAGATGGCCAGAATCCTGGCGCAGGCAGACCGGCCGCGCCGGGGCTGGCTGTGGTGGGTGTTGGCCGTTCTTCTGATCGCGGGCCTGGGCGGCTGGTACTGGTATGCCAGGACGGCGAAAGCCGCTGCCGTCAGCTACGAGACCGCGGCCGTCACCCGGGGCGACGTGACCGTGACGGTGACGGCGACCGGATCGGTGCAGCCGACGACCGAGGTCGAAATCTCGTCGGAGCTTTCCGGCTCGCTCGCCTCGGTCGAGGTCGACTACAACGACCAGGTGACGGTCGGTCAGGTGCTGGCCCGGCTGGACGATACCAAGCTCAAGTCGCAGGTGCTGACCGCCGAGGCGCAGCTCGCCGCCGCCCGCGCCAGCCTGGCCCAGGCCGAGGCTGTCCAGCGCGAGGCGGCCGCCTATTTCGATGCGCAGAGCGAGCTGGACAAGCGCGGCCAGTCCTCGCGGCTGAGCCTGATTACGCAGGAAGCCGCGCGCGACAAGGCCGAGGCCGCGCTGACCGCCGCCAAGGCCGATGTGGCGCTGGCCGAGGCGCGTCTGTCCGAAGCCCGTGCCGATCTCGACCGCTCGGCCATCCTGTCGCCGATCAACGGCATCGTGCTGGACCGCGCCGCCGAGCCGGGGCAGATCGTCGCCTCGTCGCTGAACGCGCCGGTCCTCTTCACCCTGGCCGAGGACCTCGCGCGGATGGAACTGCGCGTCGATGTGGACGAGGCCGATATCGGCCGGATCGCGGTGGGCAACGAGGCGAGCTTCACCGTCGATGCCTATCCCGGCCAGTCCTTCCCGGCGGTGATCGAATCCGTTCGCTACGCCCCCGAGACGACCGATGGCGTGGTGACGTTCAAGGCGATCCTGTCGGTGGACAACAGCCGGGGCCTCCTGCGCCCCGGGATGACGGCGACCTCGACCATCGCGGTTTCGGTGGTGAAGGACACCCTGCTGGTTCCCGATGCCGCGGTCCGCTTCGAGCCGCCGCAGGAGGTGGTGCAAAGCGGCAGCGGCGGCGGTGGTCGCGGCCTGGTCGGCATGATCATGCCTCGGCGGCCGATGCAGATCGAGCGGACCACCGCATCCGGCGAGACGGTCTGGGTCCTGCGCAGCGGCGTCGCGACCGAGGTGCCGGTCACGGTGGGCGACAGCGACGGGCGGAAGACGGCGGTCTCGGGCGAAGGGCTGGCCGAGGGCGACCTTGTCATCATCGACCAGAAGTCGGGAAGCTGAGATGGCCCCGCCGCTGATCCAGCTGGACAAGGTGACGCGCGTCTACGGCAGCGGCGAGACCGAGGTGCGCGCGCTGGACGGGGTCGACCTGACCATCGAGCGGGGCGAATTCGTGGCGATCATGGGCCCTTCCGGCTCGGGCAAGTCGACGGCGATGAACACCATCGGGCTTCTCGACCGGCCAAGCTCGGGCCGGTTCCTGTTCAACGGAGTCGAGGTGCAGGATCTGGACCGGGACCGCCGCGCGCTGTTGCGCCGCAATTTCCTGGGCTTCGTCTTCCAGGGGTTCAACCTTCTGCCGCGCACCTCGGCGCTGGAGAATGTGGAACTGCCGCTGATCTACAAGGGCGAGCCGAGAGCTCTGCGCGAGGCGAAGGCCCGGGCGGTGCTGGAAAAGGTCGGCCTCAAGGGGCGTGAAAACCATGATTCCACCCAGCTCTCCGGCGGCCAGCAGCAGCGGGTGGCCATCGCCCGCGCGCTGGTCGGCAACCCGATGATCATCCTGGCGGACGAGCCCACCGGGAACCTCGACAGCCAGCGCAGCCATGAGATCATGCAGCTTCTGCAGGGGCTGAACCGCGAGGAGGGGATCACCATCGTCATGGTCACGCATGAGGACGACATCGCCGCCTATGCCGGGCGGCTGATCGTCTTCACCGACGGGCGCATCACCCGCGACGGGCCCGTGCGCGAAAGGACGGGCGCATGATCTGGGAAACGGTGCGACTGGCGCTGCTGGCGCTGAAGCGGAACAAGCTGCGCTCGGGCCTGACGGTGCTGGGCGTGGTGATCGGCGTGGCGGCGGTCATCGCGATGGTGACGGTGGGGCAGGGGTCCTCGCGGGCAGTGTCCTCCAGCGTCGCGAGCCTTGGGACCAATGTGCTGGCGCTCCGGCCCGGGTCGCAGCAGATGGGACCGGGCGGGTCGGGATCGGCGCGGTCCTTCAACCTGCGGGATGTGGCGGCGCTGAGAGAGCTGTCGGTCATCACCGCCGTCGCGCCGACCGTCAACAGCAGCCAGACCATCGTCGCGGGCAGCGCGAACATGACCACCTCGGTGACGGGCTCCACCTCGGACTGGCTTTTGGTCGGCAACTGGACGCTTTTGAAAGGCCGCACCTTCAGCGACAGCGAGGACCGATCCGGCGCGGCGGTCTGCATCGTGGGCGAAACGGTGCGGCGGACGCTGTTCGGCAATGCCGATCCCATCGGGCTGCAGATGCGCGTGGGCAGCGTCAGCTGCGAGGTGATCGGGCTTCTGGCGGCCAAGGGGGCGGGCACCTTCGGGCAGGACCAGGATGATCTGGTGCTGATGCCGGTGCGCACCGTGCAGCGCCGGCTTCGGGGCAGCGACGATGTGAACTCGATCACCCTGGCGCTGTCCGATCAGGTCTCGAACGACCGCGGCATCCGCGAGGTCGAGGCGCTGATGCGGATCCGCCGCCGCATCGCCACGGGCGAGCGTGACGATTTCTCGGTGATGGACATGGCGCAGATCGGATCGGTCCTGTCCGGGATCAATTCGGTGCTGACCGGGCTTCTGTCCTCGGTCGCGGCGGTCAGCCTTCTGGTCGGCGGCATCGGGATCATGAACATCATGCTGGTCTCGGTCACGGAGCGCACGCGCGAGATCGGCATCCGGCTGGCGGTCGGCGCCGAGGGGCGTCAGGTCCTGACCCAGTTCCTGGTCGAGGCGGTCGTCCTGTCGCTGGTGGGCGGGATCGTGGGGATAGTCGTCGGGCTGGCGCTGGCCTTCATCGCCTCGATCTTCATGGCGATCCCCTTCGCGCCGCAGCTGGTGGTGGTGGTTCTGGCCTTCGGCTTCTCGGCGCTGATCGGGGTGATCTTCGGCTTCTTCCCGGCGCGCAAGGCGGCGCGGCTCGACCCGATCGAGGCGCTGCGCCACGAATGAGCGGTCTCAGGTCAGCAGCGACCAGAGCGCGGCGATCCCGGCCAGGACGAAGACCGCCCCCGCGCCGATGACATAGCCGCGGTAGTCTTGCAGGACGCCACCCTCGGCGGCGGGCTGCATCAGCGGGCGCGTCACCAGCTTCGGCGGCTCTTCGGTCAGCGCGGCGGGCAGGGGGCCGCCTTCCTCGCCGAGGCGAATCCAGTCCAGCCAGTCGCCGGCCGACTGGATGCGGTCGCGCGGCATCACCCGCACCGCCTTGTCGATGGATTCCAGGAACCCCGGCGGATAGCCCGGAAACCGCCCGGCAAGCGGCTGGTAGGGGTCTGCCTCGCCCTCGGCCACCCGCGCGAGGCGGCGCTGGCTTTCCGGCGGGGCCTGGCCGGTGATGACATGGTAGAAGGTCGCGCCCAGCGAATAGAGATCGCTGGCCGGGCTTTGTTCGGCGCCGGTCAGGTAGAATTCCTGCGGCGAATAGCCTTCCTTGATCACCCGCCGCCCGGTCAGCACCCGGGTCGCGCGCACCACCTGTTCGCTGGCGGCGCCGAAATCGATCAGGATCGGGTTGCCGGTCTTGTCGATCAGGATGTTGTCGGGGGAGATGTCGCGGTGCAGGATGCCGACCTGATGGATGAACTCCACCGCGCTCAGCATCTTCTTCAGCATGGCCACGATCTGCTCGGGCGCGAAGGCCTGGTCGGTGGAATCCAGAATGTCGTGCAGGTCGCGCCCGTCGATATAGTCGATCGCCATATAGGCGGTGTCGTTGTCCTCGAACACCTGGTGCACGCCGACGATGTTCGGGTGGACCAGGCGGGCAAGGCTCTTCGCCTCGGCCACGAAGCTGTCGACGAAACTGCGCAGGTCGCCCTGGTGCTTGCGCGACCGGGCGCGGACCAAGCTGGTCGAGCGGCGGCAGAGCGCGTTCGGGAAACATTCCTTGATCACGACGGTGCGGTCGAGGCTGTCCTTCGCCAGATAGGTGATCCCGAAGCCGCCGCTGTTGAGGAAGCCCTCGATGATGTAGTGCCCGCCCAGCAGCTGGGTGCCGGGCTTCAGGTCATCGGCGAAGGCATCCGGGTCGACCCGGCCCAACTCCGACTCGAGCTGATTGCTGATCTGTGTCGGGCCCTGTGTCACGGTAAATCCTGCCGCATTGTCACTCATCACTACAGTCAACGGGGTGCCGCATAGCCACGCGGCACCCTGCACCATTCTGCTTTCCCACGGGTAAATCCGGTCCGGTCTCAGCTCCGGTGCGGATGGGTTCCCGGTTCCATACTAGCTCTCGTCCCGGTTCCCGCGCAAACGCGCTGCGTTGCGACAGGGTCATCGGTACAGAAAAGTTGACCTAAGGGAAACTGTCGCGGGAACGCGCGGCAATAAATCCGCGCGAGTAAACATCTGGTTTTGCTGAACAATTCCTGCGAACGCGGAGGCTGGTTCGTGGTTTTGCAAAATGCACAGTGTGACAAAAACATCAGCGATCCCAGTGGGATGCGCCGTGATCCCGCCGCATTTGTCAGCGCAGGACGACCACAGCGGGCAGGCAATACCGGAAACAATACCCATGGTTGTGCTGGTCCGGGTTCCATCGCGTCACGAAACCGATTCGCGGCGCTCAGCCCCGTGTCCAGAGTTTTATCGGTTTGCCGCGATGCAGAATTCGGAAGATGCGGGACCGCCAGCCGCCCCGGTCCGGGCCTGCCGGATCGCCTGCGGGTTGGCGCGTTCTATCCCCGGCCGGTCAGCCAGTTCCCCACCGCCGCCAACCGCGACGGCCCGGCGCCGGGCCTGTCCTCCTGCCGGTCGGCCGCGTTCAGAAGCGCATACATCCCATGCACCCCCAGCCAGCGCAGGGGCTCGGGCTCCCACCCCTTCACCCGGCGGTTGACCCAAGGCAGATGCGCCAGCTCGGTATCGCGCCCGAGCGTCAGGTCCGCCAGCGTTCGCCCGGCGAGGTTGGAGGTCGAGACACCCACCCCCACATAGCCCCCGGCCCAGCCGATGCCGGTTTCCGGGTCCAGCCCCACCGTCGCGCACCAGTCGCGCGGCACGCCGAGGACGCCGCTCCAGGCATGGTCGATCTTCGCCCCGGCGGCGGCGGGGAAATGCCGGTGCAGGATCGCGGTCAGCCGCCGGATTGTCTCGGGGTCCGGCGCGCCGTTGCTGTCGAGGCTGGAGCCGAAGCGATAGGGCACCCCGCGCGCGCCGACGGTGATCCGCCCCTCGCGCGTGCGCTGGCAGTAGCAATAGGCATTGGCGAAATCACCCACGATCTCATGGCCCTGCCAGCCGATCTTCTCCCACACTTCCGCTGGCAGCGGTTCGGTCGCGATCTGGGCCGAGTTCATCGGCAGCCATTCCCGCTTGAGCCCCGGCAGCCCGGCGGTGAAGCCTTCGGTGCAGCGCAGGATCACCGGAGCCTCGATCGTGCCGTGGTCGGTCGTCACCACCCCCGGCTGGAAGCCTGTCACCGCGGTGCCTTCCACCAGCCGCACCCCCAGCCGTTCGACGGCGCGCGCCAGTCCCCGCACCAGCTTTGCGGGCTGCACCCGGGCGACGTTCGTCACCACCATCGCCCCCAGCGCGCCGGGAATGCGGATGCGTTCGGCCAGGTCGGCGGCGCCCATCTCGAAGACCCGGCCCTCCTCGCCCCAGTGCCGCCGGTGCTCCACCTCCGCCTGCATCCGCCCGACCTGCGCGGGCTTCGTCGCCACCATCAGTTCGTCGGTGCGGTGGATATCGGCCTCGATCCCCTCGGCTTCGGCGACGCGGATCACCTCGTCCACCGTGCCGTTCATCGCCTCGACCATCGCGCGGACGGCATGTTCCGACGAGGTTTCCAGATAGCGCCGATGCGTCCAGGCGAAGCCGCCGGTCAGCCAGCCGCCGTTGCGGCCAGAGGCACCGAAACCGGCGAACTCCTTCTCGATCACCAAGACATCCAGCGCCGGATTGGCCTTCTTCAGGTAATAGGCGGTCCAAAGGCCGGTATAGCCCGCCCCGATGATCGCCACATCCGCCGTGGTATCCCCCGCCAGCGCCGCACGGCGGTAGGGCAGACCGATGTCGGCATACCAGAAAGAAACATCCCCGATCCGCATGGTCCCCCCTTTTGCGCGAAGGGAGGCACAGGCCCGACCGCATTTCAAGGCCCAAGCGGCGTTTTACCCCGTTGCCAAGGCCTTGGCGCCCGCCGATGCTGCGGGAAAGGCAGGGAGTGGGACATGCAGGGCTTCTTCGTCGCCGGCCCCTTCGACGACGGCGATCCCGTCACCGGGCATTACTACGAGATGGCCTCCAGCGACCCAGCCCGCCCGCAGGTCTGGGGCTATACCGCCGCGCTGTCCTACCGTCCCGGCGACAGTCTGCGCCTGCATGCCATGTCCAGCGCTGCGCAGGCGCGGCTGACCATCGCCCGCGACGGGCTGGCCCCACGGATCGTGCTCGACACCACCATCGCCACAGGCTTTGCGCCCACGCCGCCCGACTGCTCGGTCACGGGCTGCGGCTGGCCGGTGGCCTTCGAGACCGAGATTCCGCCGGATTGGCCGACCGGGGTCTATGCCTTCACCCTCGCCATCGACGGCCACGCCTCGCAGGGAATGTTCGTCCTGAAGCCCGCGCAGCCGGCGGCTAAGCTCGCCCTGATCCTCGCCACCGGCACCTGGTGCGCCTACAATGACTGGGGCGGGTCGAACCATTACCAGGGCCTGACCGGCGCCACCGGCCGGGATTTCGCGGGCGAGGTCAGCCTTCTTCGCCCCTGGGCCAAAGGCTTCGTGCGCTGGCCGGACGACGCGCCCCGCATTCCCCATGCCTCGCCGCCGCTGACCCGGCCGCGCTATCCGCATATGGACTATGCCCGCGCGAATGGCATTTCCAAGAAATATGCCTCCTCCGGCTGGGCGGCCTTTGAACGCCCCTTCGTCCTCTGGTGCGAGGCGCAGGGCATCGCGCTGGACTACTACACCCAGCACGACCTGCACGCCGACCCCCGCCTGCTGGACGGCCATCCCCGTGCGGTGATCGTCGGCCATGACGAATACTGGACCTGGGAGATGCGCGACCATCTGGACGGCTGGCTTGACCGGGGCGGCCAGCTGGCGCGCTTCGGCGGCAACTTCTTCTGGCAGACCCGGCTCTCGGCGGATCTGACCACCCAGACCTGCTACAAGACCCGGGCCGAGGCCGAGGATCCGCTGGGCGCGACCGACCGGTTGACCAGCTACTGGGACCACCCGCAGGCGGGGCGTCCGGCGGTGGCGACGATGGGCCTGACCGGCAGCATGGGCGTCTATGCCGGCTGGAGCCGCTGCGCTGCCCATGGTGCGGGCGGCTTCACGCTCTACCGGCCCGATCACTGGTCGCTGGGGGGCACTGGCCTCGGCTATGGCGATGTGCTGGGCGCGGCCTCGAAGGTCTTCGGCTATGAGGTCGACGGGATCGACTACGAGACGCACCAGGGCCTGCCCTACGCCGCGCCCGATACCGGGCTGGAGGGCGAGCTGACCATCGTCGCCCTCTCGCTCGCCACCACGCTGGCGCATTCCACCGGGCCGGAGGAGGAGGATCTGTTCATCGGCAGCCTCGACGCCGAAGAGGTTGCGCTGACCAAATACGGCAAGCTCACGCCCGAGACGTTGGGCCTCGCCAGCCGGGGCAACGGCTGCATGGCGGACTACCGGCGGGGCAGGGGGGCCGTCTTCAACGCCGGAAGCTGCGAATGGGTCGCGGGCCTGATCGCCCGCGAGGCCCCGGTGGAGCAGGTGACGCGCAACCTGCTGCTGGGCGACTGGGGGTAGGTGCAGGGCATCCCGTCCCGGGCTTGATCGGGGACCTCCGTTTCCCCCATCGCCTCCTCACCTTGAGGGCGAGGTCCCGGGTCAAGCCCGGGACGGGAATGAAGACTACGCCCGCCCCCGCGACAAAGGCGCAACCGGCGACCAATCCCCTTTCCGCGCCTCATCGCATCGGATAGGCAGGCGCCATGTTGAGCCTGTCGAACCTTGCCGTGGCCCGTGGCGGCGTCACCGTGCTGCGCGGACTGACCCTTTCGGTCCAGCGCGGCCAGGCGCTGATCCTGCGCGGGCCGAACGGATCGGGCAAGACCACGCTCCTGCGCACTCTGGCCGGGTTGCAACCGCCTGCCGAGGGCGGCTACGACCTGCCCCCCGACAGCGTCGCCTATGCCGCACATGCCGACGGGCTGAAGTCCACCCTGACCGTGACCGAGAACCTCGCCTTCTGGTCGCGCATCTATGGCGGCCCCGGCATCGACCATGCGTTGACCGCGCTGAACCTGAGCCAACTGATCCGCCGCCGCGCCGGGGAACTGTCCGCCGGGCAGAAGCGCCGTCTGGGCCTTGCCCGCCTGCTGGTGACGGGCCGCCCGGTCTGGCTGCTGGACGAGCCCACCGTCAGCCTGGACGTGGCCTCGGTCGCGCTTTTCGCCGATGTGGTGCGGGACCATCTGAAGACCGGCGGCCTTGCCGTCATCGCCACCCATGTCGACCTCGGCCTGCCCGAGGCGACGGTGCTCGACCTTAATCCGCATCGGGCGCGGGAAATCCAGAGCACCGGTTTCGACGAGGCCTTCGCATGATGCGGCGCACCGGGTCCAGCCGTCGGAGCCTCCGGCGGGAGTATTTGGGGAAAGAGCAATTGCGGGGCCGGGCATGAAGTCGCTTCTCCTGCGCGACTTGCGGCTTGCCCTCCGCTCTGGCGGCGGCTTCGGGCTGGGGCTGGCATTCTTCTTCCTCCTCTCCGTGCTGGTGCCGCTGGGCGTCGGGCCGGAAGGCGGGATGCTGGGCCGTATCGCCCCCGGCGTGCTCTGGGTGGGGGCGCTCCTCGCCTGTCTCCTCTCGCTCGACCGCATCTTCGCGCTGGACCATGAGGACGGCTCGCTCGACCTTCTCGCCACCGCGCCGATCCCGCTGGAGGCGGTGGTGGCGGTAAAGGCGCTGGCGCATTGGCTGGTGACGGGCCTGCCGCTGACCCTGATCGCGCCGGGCCTCGGCGTCCTGCTGAACCTGCCGCCCGCAGGCTATTCCTGGCTGGTCCTGAGCCTCTTCCTCGGCACCCCTGCGCTCTCGGTCATCGGGGCCTTCGGCGCCGCGATCACCGTGGGCCTGCGCCGTGGCGGTCTCCTCCTCAGCCTCCTCGTCCTGCCGCTGTATGTGCCCACCCTGATCTTCGGGGGCGAGGTCGTGCGCCGCGGGGCCGAGGGCATGGCGCTGGCCACGCCCCTTGCGCTTCTGGGTGCGATCAGCCTGGGCGCCGCCGCGCTTCTGCCCTTCGCGGCCGCCAGCGCGATCCGCGTCAATTTGCGCTAGTCTGTCGCGCGATGGTGTGTTGAGCGGCAACCCGGAACAGGATAGGCGAACCCCCATGTCGATCTGGGAATATGCGAACCCGAAGAAGTTCATGCAGACCTCGGCCTGGGCCCTGCCCTGGGTCGTCGGGCTGACGATTGCGCTGCTGGTCACGGGTCTGACCTGGGGCTTCTTCTTCACCCCCGACGACTACAAGCAGGGTGCGACCGTCAAGATCATCTACCTGCATGTCCCCGCCGCGATGATGGCGATCAACGCTTGGGGGATGATGCTGGTGACCTCGCTGATCTGGATCGTCCGCCGCCACCATGTCTCGGCGCTGGCCGCCAAGGCCGCCGCCCCCGTGGGCCTGACCTTCACCCTGATCGCCTTGGTCACGGGCGCGCTCTGGGGGCAGCCGATGTGGGGCACCTGGTGGGCCTGGGACCCGCGGCTGACCTCGTTCCTGATCCTGACGCTCTTTTACTTCGGCTACATGGCGCTCTGGGCCGCGATCGAGGACCCGGATACCGCCGCCGACCTGACCTCGATTCTCTGCCTCGTCGGCTCGGTCTTCGCGCTGCTTTCCCGCTATGCGGTGCTGTTCTGGAACCAGGGCCTGCACCAGGGCGCCTCGCTGTCGCTGGACGAGAAGGAGAATGTGGCCGATGTCTTCTGGCTGCCGCTTCTGATCTGCATCGCCGGGTTCATCCTCTTGTTCGTGACCATGGTCCTTCTCCGGACCCGGACGGAAATCCGCTCGCGGCGGCTGAAGGCGCTGCTGGCGCGGGAGAGGGTGGCGTGATGCCTGACCTGGGGAAATATGCGGGCGCGGTGCTGGGGTCATACCTCGTGACGGCGCTTCTGATCGCGGCACTGGTCGGGCTGACGCTCTGGCAGTCGGCGCGGATGAAACGGGCGCTGGCCGAGGTCGAGGCGCGGCAGGGGAAGAGCGATGGCTAGATGGCTGATGGCGCTGCCCCCGGTCCTGTTCGCGGGGCTGGCGGGACTGTTCTACGCGGGGATGTACCGCGACAACCCGGGCGAGCTGCAGTCGGTCTTCGTCGGCCGTCCGGCGCCGGTCCTGCCCGCGACGACGCTGCCGGGGATACCGGGCCTGGCCGATGCCGACCTTCGGACGGGCAAGGTCACGGTGGTCAACTTCTGGGCCACCTGGTGCCCGCCTTGCCGGGCCGAGCATCCCGTGCTGAAGGAGATGGCGGGGAAGGGGGTCCGGGTCGGGGGCGTCAACATCATGGACAACGACGCGAAGGCCGTGGCCTATCTGGCCGAGGAGGGGAACCCCTTCCTTGGCGTCGCGACCGATCCGAACGGGCGGAACCGGGTGGAATGGGGGGTGACGGCCCCGCCGGAGACCTTCATCGTCGGCGGCGACGGGACCGTCCTCTTCCGCTTCGTCGGGCCGCTGGTCGGAACCGATTACGAGACCCGCTTCGTGCCGGAACTGGAAAAGGCGCTGGCCGGGCAGAAGTAGTGTCCACCGTGGGCAGGTCCGCGCCCCCCAATGATTTCAAGGGGCTGCGCGCAGGCGTTCAGGATCTGTTAACCCGCGGGCAGCGCGTCAATCCACCCGTTCAAGGCCGACAGGTTCGACCAGCACCCTGCGGTTAGCCTGGCTGCGTTCCACCAGCTTGCGCGCAATCCGGCCCCTGACGAAGGGGCGCGCGCCCTGGGGCCGCTCCTGGGCCAGATCCGGGAAGAGCGCCAGAATCTCCTCGCGCGCTGCCGCATCCACCGCCGAGACCGCCTGGTCGCCCAGGTAGAAGCTCTCGGTCACGGCACCGTTCGACCAGACCAGTTCGTGCCGGTCGAACAGCAGATGGACATAGGTCACGGCCTGGCCCGGCGGCTCGACCGACACGCCCGGAAGGCCCAGAAGATGCTTGGCCGCGACCAGCACCTCGTCCTCGCCCGCCATCCGCCGGGCGATGCGCGAGCGCAGCAGGCAGCGGTGCTGCGGCGAGACCACCAGATCGCGCCCCGGCAGGTTGCGGCCAAGCGCACCCGCCGCGATGCGGATCGGGCGCAGGTTGGGGGCCTGCGCCAGGTCCTCTGCCGACAGCCGCCGCGTGCCGATCCAGCGCAGCCGCTGCACCCCGGCATCGACGGTCCGCACCGCGTCACCCACCATCAGCGTCTCGACCGGCACCTCGCCCGCGGGCGTCAGGATCAGCGTGCCCGCGGTGAAACAGGGCACCAGCGCCATGCCGTTCCCGCTCCCGAGGTCAAACGTGAGAAGCGCGTTGGTCTGGACATAGGCCAGCGGGTTGCCAAGGATCGCCTGCACCAGCGGCAGGCTGCCCAGGGGGCCGAGCGCCGCCACCAGGTTCGAGGCCAGCCCGTCCAGCAGCTGCGCTGGATCCGCCTCGGTTCCGTCCGGATTGTAGAATCGCAGGTATTGCACCCCCCCGACCGATAGCACGGCCACCTGCACCGGAGAGGACAGCCCGACTGTAAGGTCAGGGATCGGGAAGGGCAGATCGACCGTGACGCCGATCTGCGCCACACCCGTCGCGACCAGCGTGGCGGGCGCGCCCTGGAAGCTTGCCGTCTCGCCGAAATCCCATTCGATGTCGTTGTTGCTGTCGTTGACGGCGATTTCGCCCGACAGTCCCTGTTGCAGATTGCTGAAGCTGAGAATCTGATTGGATCCCGTCGTCAGCAAAGCACCGCCATTCTGGTAAAGCTCGACGGTCTGTTTGAGGGTCGCCATTTGGCACGCTCCATCCATGGTGATCAATCGGCCGGGAACCTGGCCGGTACTGACAAGCAAAGATGACAGAAAACCCTGTGGATACAGGATCATGCGACCCTAGGGCCGCCGTTGGCGATTTGTTTCTGACCTCCTCAGTCTATCGGAAGATTCTGGTAATAACAACCTTGGGTTGATTTTGCTCCAAGGGAAGTGCGGTCAGAATACCTTCCTTGAAATGTAAGAGAAAAAATCCTCCCCCCGCTGTCTCCAGCCCGCCGCAAGGGAATTTTCATGCCGCCTTTGGACTGCTGGTTCGTCTCACGCCGCGTGGGCCGAGCACCCCCGCACCGTCGATCCTGCCATCCGATGCGCGGCGGCTCGCAAAGTCAGGGACGTGACGGCCGAGACGAGATTTCAAATCAGGGCAAAGCCCAGGTTGAGCATCAGCGCAACGAGAAGGCAGAGATCGGCCAGAGCCGGGCGCAACGGCGCCCTTCGGGCTGCGGAGACCGGGGGGCGAAGCGGCGGGAAGCGGTGCGGCATGGGGCGAAGCCTTCTGGCTGGGAACAGGGCCAGATTGCGCGCCGAGGTGCGAACAAAAAGTGAAGGCCCGGCGGTCGACCGGGCCTTTCCAGGGAACAGATTGTTACGGCTTCCGGCCTCAGGACGCCGCGAGGTTCCGCAGCACGTAATGCAGCACGCCGCCGTTCTCGACATATTCGATCTCGATGGCGGTATCGATCCGGCACTTGAGCTGGATCACCTTCTCGGTCCCGTCGGTATAGCGGATGGTGCAGGGCACAAGGCTGAGTGGCTTCAGTCCGCCCTCCAGCCCGCCGATGCTGACCACCTCATCGCCCTTGAGACCCAGCGTCTTGCGGGTCTCGCCGGGCAGGAATTCGAAGGGGATCACGCCCATGCCGACAAGGTTGGAGCGGTGGATACGCTCGAAGCTCTCGGCGATCACCGCCTTCACGCCCAGAAGGGCGGTGCCCTTCGCCGCCCAGTCGCGCGACGAGCCCGCGCCGTATTCGATGCCGCCGAAGATCACCAGCGGCGTGCCCTGTTCCTGATAGGCCATCGAGGCGTCGAAGATAGAGGTCTGCTGCCCGTCCGGCCCCTTGGTATAGCCGCCTTCCACGCCGTCCAGCATCTCGTTCTTGATGCGGATGTTGGCGAAGGTGCCGCGCATCATCACCTCGTGGTTGCCGCGTCGGGCACCGTAAGAGTTGAACTCAGATACCGGAACCTGCCGTTCAATCAGATACTTGCCAGCCGGAGTTGAAGCCTTGAATGAACCGGCGGGCGAGATGTGGTCGGTGGTGATCATGTCGCCCAGAAGCGCCAGAACCCGCGCGCCGGTGATGTTCTTGATCACGCCCGGCGTCCTCGACATGCCTTGGAAGTAGGGCGGGTTCTGGATGTAGGTCGAGGTCGGCGGCCAGTCATACGTCTCGCTGTCGGAAACCTTCACCGCCTGCCATTTCTCGTCGCCCTTGAACACATCGGCATATTTCGACTGGAAGGCCTGCCGGGTGACGGTGGCGTGGACCAGATCGGCGATCTCCTTGTTGCTCGGCCAGATGTCCTTGAGGAACACCTCCTTGCCGTCCTTCGAGACCCCGATCGGGTCCTTGGTCAGGTTGACGTTCAGGTCGCCCGCCAGGGCATAGGCCACGACCAGAGGCGGCGAGGCCAGGAAGTTCGCCCGCACGTCGGGGCTGATCCGGCCCTCGAAGTTGCGGTTGCCGGACAGGACGGCGGTCGCGACCAGATCGTGATCGTTGATTGCCTTCGAGATCGCCGGATCGCCCAAGGGGCCGGAGTTGCCGATGCAGGTGGTGCAGCCGTAGCCGACAAGGTTGAAGCCGATGGCGTCGAGATCCTCCTGCAGGCCCGCCGCCTGCAGGTATTCGCCCACCACCTGCGACCCGGGGGCCAGTGAGGTCTTCACCCAGGGCTTCCGCGTCAGGCCCAACGCACGGGCCTTCCGCGCCACCAGCCCGGCGCCGATCATCACATAGGGGTTCGAGGTGTTGGTGCAGGAGGTGATCGCCGCGATGACCACCGAACCGTCGGTGATGGTATAGTCCTTGCCCTCGACCGCCACGGTCTTGCGCGCATCCTTCGGCGGGGCCAGCACCGCGCCGCCCTCGTCGACCATCTCCTGCGCGTCCTGACCCACGTCGATGCCGCGATATCCGGCCACGACCTTGTAGAAGCTGCGCGCGGCATCGGTCAGCGGCAGGTAATCCTGCGGGCGCTTCGGACCCGAGATGGCGGGGACGATCTCGCCCATGTCGAGATGCAGGGTCGAGGTGTAGATCGGGTCATAGTCCGGGGCGCGCCAGAAGCCGTTCTCCTTGGCATAGGCCTCGACCAGCGCGATGCGGCTTTCCTCGCGGCCCGTGTTGCGCAGATAGCGCAGCGTCTCGTCGTCGATCGGGAAGAAGCCGCAGGTCGCGCCGTATTCCGGGGCCATGTTGGCGATGGTGGCGCGGTCGGCCAGGGGCAGATGGTCCAGCCCCTCGCCGTAGAATTCGACGAACTTGTTCACCACGCCATGCTTGCGCAGCATGGCGACGACCTTCAGCACCAGGTCGGTGGCGGTGGTGCCCTCGACCATCTTGCCGGTCAGCTTGAAGCCCACGACTTCCGGGATCAGCATGGAAACCGGCTGGCCCAGCATCGCGGCTTCCGCCTCGATCCCGCCGACGCCCCAGCCCAGAACGGCAAGCCCATTGACCATGGTGGTGTGGCTGTCGGTGCCGACCAGCGTGTCGGGATAGGCCACCAGATTGCCGTCCTGGTCGGTGTCGGTCCAGATCGTCTGGGCCAGGTATTCCAGGTTCACCTGGTGGCAGATGCCGGTGCCGGGCGGCACCACGCGGAAGTTGTCGAAGGCGTTCTGGCCCCATTTCAGGAAGACGTACCGCTCCATGTTCCGCTCGTATTCGCGGTCCACGTTCATCTGGAAGGCGCGCGGGGTGCCGAATTCGTCGATCATGACCGAATGGTCGATGACCAGGTCGACCGGGTTCAGCGGGTTGATCTTCTGCGCATTGCCGCCAAGGCCCTTGATCCCGTCGCGCATCGCCGCCAGATCCACCACCGCCGGAACCCCGGTGAAGTCCTGCATCAGCACGCGGGCCGGGCGGTAGGCGATCTCGATCGGGTTCTGGCCGCCCTGCTTGCCCCAGGTCGAGAAGGCCTTGATGTCATCGACGGTGACGGTCTTGCCGTCCTCGAAGCGCAGCATGTTCTCCAGCACGACCTTCAGCGAGGCTGGAAGCTTCGCGAAATCGCCCAGACCCGCGGCTTCGGCGGCGGGGATGGAATAGTAGCTGACCGTCTGGCCCCCGGCTGTCAGGGTCTTGCGGGTTCTGGAAAGGTCATGTCCAACGGTGACGGTCATTCTCGTGGCTCCTGAAGAAGGCGGCTGCTGCGATGTTTGTATACCATTGTATGCCGAATATCCAGCCCCGGTTTCGGCTTTCCTTACAGCATATGACAGGTCTATCGCAAAACCTTGATTGGCTCGTGTCACCGCGCAATTCTATAACCGGGCAGGGGACAAGGATCAGGATACGCGACATGCGACATTTCGTCAGCGCCGCTTGCGGCCTTTTGCTCGCAGCGGTCCAGGTGCAGGCGGAGCCGGTGGTGGTGGTGGAGCTTTACACCTCGCAGGGCTGTTCCTCCTGCCCCCCGGCGGACGAGTTCCTGTCGATGCTGGCCTCGGACCCGCGCATCCTGCCCCTGGCGCTGCATGTCGACTACTGGGATTATATCGGCTGGGCGGACAAGTTCGCGCTGGCCCAGTTCACCGACCGCCAGCGCGCCTATGCCAAGGCGGTGGGCTCGCGCACGATCTACACGCCGCAGCTGATCATCGGCGGGGCCGACCGGATCGAGGGCTATGCGCCCGAGGAAACCGCCGAACGGCTGCGCGACCATCTGGGCGCGGGCACGCCGGTGCGGCTGACGGTGACGCGCAAGGGCGACAAGCTGGTGATCCGGGCCGAGGCCGACCCGCCCCTGACCGAACCGGTCCGGGTGCAGCTGGTGCGCTACAAGCCGGAAGAGACGGTGACGATCGAGCGCGGCGAGAATGCCGGCAAGACCATCACCTATCGCAACATCGTCACCTCCTGGGAGCGGCTGGAGGATTGGGGCGGGCAGGCGCCGCTGGAAGTCAGCGCGCCCTATGCGGGCGACGAGCCGGGTGCGGTGATCGTGCAGTCGGCAGGTCCGGCGGCGATCCTGGCGGCGGCGCGGGTGGACTGACGCGGGTGGATTGATTTGTAGAGTGCGTGATGTCACGCACCGTCGGATGGTGCGTGACATCACGCACCCTACCGGGCGCCCTTCCAGCGGCGGTGAATCCAGAACCATTGGCCGGGATGGGCCGTGACCCGCATCTCCAGCGCCTGCGTGACCTGCAGCATCATCGTCTCGGGGTCGCTGTGCGGGATGGGCGCGTCCAGTTCGACCCGGAAGCTCATCCCGTCCGGCTGGCGGGTGGCGAAGAAGGGGATAAGCTCTGCCTTCAGCCGCAGCGCCAGTTCCGCCGCCGACAGCGCGGTGCGGGCGGGGTGGCCGAGGAAGGGCAGCACGGGCGCGCCCGGCACATCCTGGTCGAAAAGCAGCACCAGTTGGCCCCCGTCCTTCAGGTGGCGCACGAAGCCCGCCGTTCCGGCCCGGCCTTGCGGGAAGACCGGACCGCCGAAGGCCTGCATCGTCCTGACGTAATGCGCGTTGAAATATCGGTTCGAGAGGTTGCGGTAGAGCCCGCCGATATCGAAGCCGCGGGCCACCAGCGCCGCCCGTGCCGCTTCGTAATTGCCGAAATGGCCCGAGACCAGGATTACCGGGCGCTTGTCGTTGCGCGCGGCGATCAGCGCGCCATAGCCCGGACCTTCCGGCTCGATCGTGCGGGCTCGGGCGGTGAAGGCGCGGGTCGAGTAGTTCTCGATCAGCGTGCGGCCCGCGTTGTCGAGCGCTGCTTCCGCGATGGCGTCCCGCTCGGCCTCGGGCCTGTCGGGCCAGATCAGCGCCAGGTTCTCGCGCGCCCGCGTGCCGTAGCCTGCAAAAGGCCCGATCACCCGCCGCATCAGCCAGCCCAGAAAGGCCAGCCGCGTGCGGTAGGGCAGCACCAGCGCCAGCCCGATCAGCCCGCGCGCCGCGAGGTTGACCAGAAAATGGTCGGGCCGGAAGGCTGGATCGCTGCCGTCTGCCATCGGGGTCCCTGTTTCAGGACGCGCGCGACGCCCGGGTTTCGCGATGCCAGACATAAAGTCCGGCCCCCACGATCACAAGCGCGCCGATCACCGTCCAGCGGTCGGGCCACTGACCGTAGAGCACCGCGCCCCAGAAGGTGGCGAAGACGATTCCCAGATAGGCGAAGGGCGCGACGATCCCGGCCTCGGTGATCGAAAAGCTGCGGATGATGCAAAGCTGCGCCCCGGTGCCGAGGCAGGCGATCAGCCCGAATTTCCACAGGTCGCCGATGGCCACGGGTTGCCAGACGAAGGGCAGGGCGGCCCCGGCGGCGATGGTGCCGAAGAGGGCGGCATAGATCATCGAGGCCCAGACGCTTTCCTGCGCGCCGATCTTGCGGGTGAGAAGCGCGCTGGTCGCATAGGACAGCGCGCAGGCCAGCGGCAGCACCGCCCACCAGCTGAACACCCCCGCCCCCGGCCGGATCACGATCAGCGCGCCGACCAGTGCCACGGCCACGCCGGCGATGCGGCGGGGGCCGAGCCTTTCCCCCAGAAACAGCGCCGCGCCCAGGGTGATCAGCACCGGGTTGATGTCGGTGATCGCGGTCGCCTCGGCCAGGCCGATATGCGGCAGCGACAGGAAGAAGAAGGTCGTCGCGCCGAATTGCGAGGCCGAACGCCAGAAATGCAGCACCGGAAAGCGGGTGCGCAGGACCGGGCCAATGCGGCGGCGCAGGATCAGGAGGACCAGGGTCAGCTGGCCCGCAAAGCGCACCCAGATCACCAGCGGCGCGGGATAGCGCTCGATCAGACCCTTGGCGGTGGCATCCATCGCGGTGAAGAGGACGATCGCGAGGATCATCAGGGCCACGCCGCGCGTGACGGAAGGAAGGGGGGCGGCGGACATGGCGGTGTTCTAGGGGCTGGGCACGGGGGCTGCAAGGGTGGGCGCAAGATGAAACGGAGGCGACGCCCGGGGCGGGCAAGGCCTGGACGGGATTCCAGAAAGGACCGTCCGGACCGCCGCGTCGGCATCTCGCCGATCGCCTCGTCGAGCCCTTCGTGCACTCGTCGGGTGCGCCGGGGCGAGGAGGGCACGACGTGCTCGACGAGCAGTCCATGGCGCTTCGCGTTCGGATGACGAATGGACCCTGTCCGGGACGCGGCAGGCCACCCTCGGAGAAGGGTCACGCGCTTGCCCCTCGCCCTGATAAGAGGGAAGCTGAGCTCAGCCGCTGTGCGAGGGAAGGGGACTGGCATGGACCTCAACCAGATCACGATCCCGGTGCGGGATTTCGAGGAGGGGGTCGCCTTCTGTTCGGCGCTGGGGCTTCGCCAGATCGTGCACAACCGCGATGGCGGATATGCCCGCTTCGAACTGCCGTCGGGCTCGACCACCCTGTCCATCTATGAGGACCGGACTGCCAGCCCCGGCGATGCCGTCCTTTACTTCGAGGTGGACGACGTGGACCGGACATATGCCGAGCTTTGTGCCGCCGGCCTTGTGTTCCAGACCGCGCCCACGGATCAGGATTGGCGCTGGCGCGAAGCGCATTTCACCGACCCGACCGGAAACCGGTTCTGTCTTTACCACGCCGGGGCCGAACGACGTTTCCCGCCGTGGCGCCTGGACACACCGAGAGAGAAGTAACCTTCACCGGCCCGCCCGTTGGAGTGGGTCGCCACCTGTCAGACACCTGCTGTCACGATCCGCGCCGCGTCTTGCCGCTTGCGCCAAGATCGGCCCCGCCTATTCCTCCTCCGGCTGGATCAGCGTGATCTCGCCAGTGGTCTCCAGCGTGCGGATCGCCCCGATGATGGCGGTCATCGCCTCTTCGGCCTCCTTCTCCTTCACCCGCCCGCGGCTGCCCATCTCCTCGCGCAGGCCCTGGGCCAGGCGCTGCGAGATGTTCGCCAGGATGAATTCCGCCGCCTCCTCCAGCCCCGGCTTGCCCACCGCCCCGGCGAGCGCCGTCACCAGCTGCGGCTGGTCCACCAGCCGGGTGATCTTCGGCGCGTCGCGCGGGTTCAGTCGCGCCGGGATGTGGACGAAGGTGAAGATCGCCTTCCGCACCTCGGCGGCGAAACCGGCATCCTCGGCCTCCAACCCCATGAGCACCTCGTCACGGGTCAGCGTGGGCGAGACGTTCAGGATCGCCCCCACCCGCTCCACCGGCCCCTGGTCGAAGGCCCGGGGAGGCTGGTTGTCCAGTTCCGCCAGCAGCGCCGCCCCGATCCGCCGCACCGTCTCGGGGTCGACAGTGCCGGTCATCGACACCGCATAGGCCACCCGCCGCGCCCGTTCGCCCGGCAGCTTGCCGAGGAGTTCCGCCGCCTTGCCCACCGGCAGTTTCGACAGCATCACCGCGCCGACCTCCACCGCCTCGTTCACCAGGATCGGCAGCAGCCGGTCGGGGGGAAGGGCAGTGATCCGCTCCCACGGGTCGATCTTCGAGGAGGTCGACGACATCCGCCGCAGCCGTTGCGCCGCGGATTGCGAGATATGGCCGTCCATCATCGACAGCGCCCCCTCGATCCCGCCGGGGAAGGCAAGGCCCACCGACTCCAGCTCGGTCAGGAATTCGGCGACCACGTCGTCCAGCGTCGCCCGGTCGATCAGCCGCATCCGGCCCATCTGCTCGGCCAGCGCGGCCTGCATATGCTCGGGCAGCGAGGCCAAGGGCAGCGAACTGCCTTCCGTCAGCAGGTATCGCACGATCACCGCCGCCTTCTGCCGCGGGGTCAGCGCCCGTTTCGGCGGCGGCGGGACCGAGACGATCCGGCGTTCCGGCGTGATCCGGGCAAGCGGCACCATATCCTGCGGCATCGGGTCCCCCGTCGATTCCTGTCGGACCGACCCTGACACCGCCGGGTTAACGCGGGCTTGACGTCAGCTGGTCGGTTTCTCGACGCAGGTCCCGGCACTCGCGTCCCAGACCATGCCCGCCATGCAGTTTGCGGCGGTCTGTTCGGCATGGCCCCGGCAATCGGCAAAGGCCAGGGTGGGCAGCAGGCTGAAGGCAAGGACGGCAAGGCTGAACACTGGTTTCATCGGGTCCTCCTCTGGTCAGAAAGTATAGGTCACTCCGGTCTCGATGGCGGTCGACAGGGCCTGTTCGGCCCAGCTGCCCGCCCCGCCATGCGCGCGGATCTGGGTGAGCTGACCCTGCGCCAAAGCCAGTTCGTCCATCTGCACCAGAAGCTGGCCATAGTAGCTGCGGGCGAGGATGTTGCCGGGCTCCAGCGCGATGGCGCGCTCATAGGCGGCGATCCCCTCCTCGACATGGCCGGTCTGGCGCAGAAGGAAGCCGCGGTAGGTCATCACCCGGCTGGTCTCGCCCTCGGTCATCGTGGCAAGGACCTGCGCCGCGTCATCGTAGCGCCCGGCATAGGCCAGTTCCCGCACCGCGCCGAAACGCTGGTCGTCGTTCAGGCTGGACTCTTCGGCCTTGATGCAGGTCTGGGTCTTCTCGTCCCAGACCGTGCCCGTCTCGCAGTCTGTGGTCGTTTCGGTGGGGGTCGGCGGCTGGCTGTCGTCGCTGCCCGCCGCCAGGGCGATCTGCGGCGCCAGGGCCAGGGTTGCGGCAAGGATCAGGCGCATCGGCTTTCCCTTCGGCGGTTTTCCGAAAGGTAGCACGATTGACGCCCCGGCAAGAGCGGAAATTCGGCAGGCCGTCCTGTTCGGCTCCGCCCGCGACCTAGCCGCCGAACACCCGCGCGAAGATCGTGTCGACATGCTTGGTGTGGTAGCCGAGGTCGAACTTCTCCTCGATCTCCGCAGGGCCAAGGGCCGCCGTCACTTCCGGGTCGGCGAGCAGTTCGGTCTTGAAATCCGCACCCTTCTCCCAGACCTTCATCGCGTTCCTCTGCACCAGGCGGTAGGCATCCTCGCGGCTGACCCCCGCTTGGGTCAGCGCCAGAAGCACGCGCTGGCTCATCACCAGGCCCTTGAACTTGTTCAGGTTCTTCAGCATCGTCTCGGGGTAGACCACCAGCTTTTCCACCACCCCGGCCAGCCGGTGCAGCGCGAAGTCCAGCGTGATCGTCGCATCCGGGCCGATCATCCGTTCCACGCTGGAATGGCTGATGTCGCGCTCGTGCCACAGCGCCACGTTCTCCAAGGCCGGGACCACCGCCATCCGCACCAGCCGGGCGAGGCCGGTCAGGTTCTCGGTCAGCACCGGGTTCCGCTTGTGCGGCATCGCCGACGACCCCTTCTGCCCCGGCGAGAAAAATTCTTCCGCCTCCAGAACCTCGGTCCGCTGCATGTGGCGGATTTCGATGGCGACGTTCTCGATCGAAGAGGCGATCACCCCCAGAGTGGCGAAGAACATCGCATGGCGGTCGCGGGGGATGACCTGCGTGCTGATCGGCTCGGGCGTCAGGCCCAGCATCTTGCAGACATGCTCTTCCACGCGGGGGTCGATGTTAGCGAAGGTCCCGACCGCGCCGGAGATCGCACCCGTCGCCACCTCGGCCCGCGCCGCGACCAGCCGGGCCCGGTTGCGCGACATTTCGGCGTAGAAGCGGGCGAAGGTCAGGCCCATCGTCGTCGGCTCGGCATGGATGCCGTGGCTGCGCCCGATGCGCAGCGTATCCTTGTGCTCGAAGGCCCGGGCCTTCAGCGCCGCCAGCACCCGGTCCAGCCCCTTCAGCAGCAGGTCCGCGGCCCGGCACAACTGGATGTTCAGCGTGGTGTCCAGGACGTCCGACGAGGTCATCCCCTGGTGCACGAAGCGCGCCTCCTCGGCGCCGATATGCTCGGCGAGGTGAGTCAGGAAGGCGATCACGTCATGCTTCGTCACCGCCTCGATCGCGTCGATGCGGGCGACGTCGAACTCCACATCCTTCGCGCGCCAGACGGCTTCGGCATTGGCCTTCGGGATCACCCCCAGCGCGGCCTGTGCGTCGCAGGCATGGGCCTCGATCTCGAACCAGATCTTGAAGCGGGTTTCCGGGGACCAGATCGCCACCATCTCGGGGCGGGAATAGCGCGGGATCATCGGCGGCCTCCAGGCAGGACATCTCGCGCCCCCTTACGCCGCGCACAAGGGGGGTGCAAGGCAGGCGCCAGCCCGGCGGTGGAACTGTGGCGGGGAGAAAGACCGAACTGTTGCCAAAGGCGCAACGCATTTATGCCGCAGTGATCGGGCTAGTGGGACGACATGGCGGATCGACCGCCGCTGCGCCCGGCTTGGGGGAGGCGAATGGAAGACAAAGGCAGGATCTGGCAACAGCTGATCGGGATCGGGCTTGGCCTTGCGGTGCTGGGGCTGGCCGGGGGCTACCTGGGCTGGCTGCACCCCTTGGGCGATTCGCTTGCGGTCGGGCGCGCGGTCGCGGCGGCGGCGGTGCTGGTGCTGGCGGTCTTCGCCAGTTTCGCCGGGCTCCGGATGGCGGCCTTCGTCTCGATGCTGCTGGCGTTGCTGACCGGGGGCCAGGTGCTTCTGGCCTACAGCTGGCCGGGGCTTGCCGGACAGTACAGCGTCTATCAGAAGAACGTGCTTTTCCGGAACGCCGAGCTTCCGGCGCTGGCTCAGGACATCCGCGCCGCGGATCCGACCCTCGTCACCCTGCAGGAAGTGCTGCCGGAAAACCGGGCCTGGATGGAAGGGCTGCAGGACGTCTGGCCGCACCAGCTCCTCTGCCCCGGCGGGGCGGTCGGCGGCGCGGCGATCCTGTCCCGGCTGCCGACCGTCGAGGGAACCGCCTTCTGTGGCCCCGGTCTTGCCGCGATGCAGGTGGTGGGCGGGACCGCGGACAACCCCGAGCGGTTCTGGGTCGTCTCGGTGCATCTGCACTGGCCCTGGCCCTATGGGCAGCCGGACCATGTGAAGCTCTTGCTGCCGATCCTCGACAAGCTTGAGGGACCGGCGATCATGGCGGGTGACTTCAATATGGTGCGCTGGGCGAATTCGGTGCGGAACATGTCCGACATCCTGGGCGTCCGGGCCGCGGGGCCGATGGTGGGCAGCTATATCGGCCTGTCGCGCATCTTCCCCCTGCCGATCGACCACATCTTCGCCACCGGCGGCGGCCGAGTCTCTCTCCGCCCGGCGGCGGGGTCGGACCATCTGGGTCTGCTGGCGCAGGTGGTGCTGTAGCGGTGGGGGCGGCTGGCGTGCGGGGCCATCCAGGCGCCGTTGCCATGACGGACCTGACCGCATCGTAGGGTGCGCTGTAGCACACCCTACGGGTTGGGAAGCTATGCGCCTCGCCGGAGGGGTCAGCCGCCCATCAACCTCTCGTCGAACGGATAGGTCGTCAGCGTCTCGCACCCCGTCTCGGTGATCAGCACCTGGTCCTCCAGCTTGATCGAGAAGCTGCCCCCTTCCGGCGAGACCAGCGCCTCGACACACAGCACCATCCCCGGCTCCAGCGCCGCATCGAAGGCGCCGGGCATCCAGCCATCGGGATAGTGGACATAGGGCCATTCGTCGCAAAGCCCGACCCCGTGCATCTTGCAGCTGTATTTCTGCGCCCAGTATTCGGGGGCCAGCTGGTGCCCGCCCTTCACCAGCTCCTCGATGGTGACGCCGGGCTTCAGGCGGGTCTTGTGGTCGGCGATATGGTCCAGCGCATGGTGGAAGGCGCTGACCATCGCGTTCGAGGGCCGCGCGTCGCCCACCCACCAGGTCCGGCTGATGTCGATGCAGAAACCGTAGGCCCCGATCAGATCGGTGTCGAAGGCCACGATCTCGTTGTTCTGCACCAGCCGCGGCCCGCATTCCTGGAACCACGGGTTCGTCCGGGGGCCGGAGGCTAGGAGCCGCGTCTCGATCCACTCCCCCCCGCGCCGGATGTTGGCGGCGTGCAGTTCCGCCCAGATCGCATCCTCGCTGACCTTGCCCCCCGGCACATTCGCCCGCGTGAACGCCTCCATCTCGGCGATCCCCGCCTCGCAGGCCACATGCGCACAACGCATCGCCAGAATCTCGTCCGGCGTCTTCACCGCGCGGACCCGTTCCGTCACCTCCTCGCCTTCCTCGACCGTGAACCCCGCCGCCTCCAGCGCCCGCAGCCCGTGGACCATGATCTTGTCCACCGCCAGCCGCCGGTTCACCCCCGCATGCGCCCGCATCACCTCGTCCACCTGCGCCGCGAAGCCTTGCGCCGCCTGCACCCCCCGGTCGCCGGTCGAGTTGTAGAAGAAGGTCGCCCCCGACCGCAGCTCCTTCACCAGCGGGTTGAACGTCACCAGGAAGGGCGAGTTCTTGTATTCCCACATCACCATATGCCCGTCGGCGCACAGCAGGCAGGCGCGGAACGGGTTGTGCGTGTTCCACAGCTGCATGTTGGTGGTGTCGGTCGCATAGCGGATGTTCAGCGGGTCGAACATCAGCAAGCCGCCGTAATCCCGCGCCACCAGCCCCGCGACCAGCTTCTTCCAGCGATCCTCGCGCATCCGCGACAGGTCCGGCAACACCAGCCCCGCCGCTGCCCATTCCGCGAAGGCCAGCTGTGTCGGCCCGATCTCCACCCGGTCGTTGTCGTTCGGGGTCCCGTCCCCCAGCACCGCCCCGCGCGAGGGGTCGATCTTGCGGCGGTCGCGGTGATAGCTGGTCATCCTGGCTCTCCGGTTTTCCGGCAACTTGCCCCGGCGGCAAGGCTCCGCCTGATCCAGCCGCGACGCGCCAGGTCGCAAATGTGTTGGTTGCAGCCGCTCCGCACCCATGGTCAAAGACCGCCATGGTGAACCCGATGCAAGATGCGCCGATCCTGCAGGACCGGCTCCCGCTCCAGCCCTGGGCCGAACCCGCCACCCGGCGCCTGCCCGGCATCCAGCCGGTCCAGGGCCGCGACTGGCTGCGGGTGGACGAGGCCTATGCCGGCCAGATGGCGCTCCGCGACCGGCTGATTGCCGCGCAGGCAGAGGTTGTCCACACCACCCTGCGGCAGGCCGAGGCCGCCGCCGCAGAGCTTTACGCCACCGTGCTCGACTGGCTGCGCGAGGAGCCGGGCTTCACCGTCGCCGCCGCCCGGGTCACCCGCCCCGACGGCGTGACCGTCCCCCTCGACCCGGAGCAACCGCTCCTCACCCTCGGCCGCCTCGTCCAGCAGGATCTCTGCCTGATGCAGTCGAATGGCGCGGAATACGACCTGACCGCCGCGATCCTGTGCTTCCCCGCCAGCTGGACGCTTGCCCAGAAGGTCGGCCGCCCGATGCTGGCCATCCACCAGCCGGTCGAGATCTATGACGACGCGCTCGCCGCCCGCGTCCACCGCCTGCTGACGGCGATCAGGCCCGAACAGCCGCTCTGGCGGATGAACTTCTTCACCTATGACGACTACATGCTGCACCACCCGCGGGTGGAGGGCGACTGGCGCAAGCAGCCGACCGGCAAATCCTATGTCCGTTGCGAACGCCAGACCCTCATGCGCCTGCCGCGGACCGGGGCCGTGCTCTTCGCCATCCATACCATCGTGGTCGACGCCAACCAGCTTGCGCCCGAAGACTATGCCGCGCTCCGCGAGGCGATGCATTGACTCGCTGCCTGATGGTCTTCGCGCATCCCTTGGGCGACAGCCTGAACGCCCGGCTCGCCGCCACGGTCGAGGCGCAGGCCCGCGCGAAAGGCTGGCAGATGACGCGCCGCGACCTCTATGCCGAAGGCTTCGATCCGCGCCTGACGCCGGAGGAACGCCGAGGCCACTACGACACACCCCCCGCCACGCCTCCCGCCACCCTGCCGCAGGAAAAGCAGGAACTGACCGAGGCCGAGGTGCTGATCCTGGTCTTCCCGACCTGGTGGTTCGGCTTCCCCGCCATCCTGAAGGGCTGGTTCGACCGGGTCTGGTCCCCCGGCACCGCCTATGACAATTCCCCGGACTTCGGCCCGATGCTGCCCCGGCTGCACAGCCTGCGCGAGGTGCTGGCGGTCACCACGATGGGCGCGCCGGCCTGGGTCGACTGGCTGGTGCTGCGCCGTCCGGTCCGGCGCATCCTGCGCCTGTCCATCCTCAAGCCCTGTGCCCCGAAGGCCCGTCTCACCTGGCGCGCGCTCCACAGCGCCGAGGCCATCGCGGCCGGGCGGGTGTCCCGCTTCGAGGCGCGCCTTTCCTCCGACATCACCCGCATCGCAGGGAGGCTGACATGCCCGGACTGATCCGACGGACCCTGCTGATCGGCGGTGTCGCAGCGGCGGCGGGGGGGCTGGCCCTCTGGCGCTGGCGCATGCCCGGCGATGCGGAGCTGGACTATGGGACCGATCCGTCGCAGGTGCTGGATATCCGCTATCCGAGCGGGGGGAATGCGGCCCCGGTTCTGGTGATCTTCCACGACGGCGATTTCGCGACCGGCGACAAGTCGGACACGGCGGTCTGGCCCGAATGGCTGGAGGCCGGGATCGCGGTGGTGCGGGTCAACACCCGGCTCTCGGACCGGGCGAAATGGCCCGCACAGGCCGACGATGCGCTGGCGGCAGTGGTCCATCTGCAAAGGAACGGTGCCGATCTGGGGCTGAACCCCGCGCATATGGTGCTGATGGGGCAGGGGGCAGGGGCCTATCTGGCGGTGACGACCGCCCTCAGCCTAGTCGAGGTCGGCCTGTCCCCGAAGGGCGTGGTCAGCCTCTATGGCCCGATGGATTTCTCGACGCTGGACGCCGATCTGAAGACCCTGGGCCGGGCGCCCTCGCGCGGTCCGGCGGACGATGCCGCCAGCCCGGAAAGCCGCCTTCTGGGCTTCCCGGTCGGCGAAAAGCGCGCCGCGGCACATGCCGTCAGCCCCTTGGCCCGGCTCGACCGGATGCGCGAGCCCCTGCCGCCGATCCTGATCCGGCACGGCGATGCCGATACCATGGTCGCCGACCTGCAGGCCAAGCGCCTGCGCGAGGCCTGGATCGCCGCCGATCCCAAGGCCGCCATCGACTACAAGCTCGTCCCCGGCGCAGGCCATGGGGGTCAGGCCTTCGAGACCGATCCGGTCCGGGCGGATGTGTTGGCCTTCGTGCAAGCCAGGCTGGCGTAGGGTGGGCGCGACCCACCAGTCGGGGTGATGGTGGGTTGGCCCCACCCTGCTCAAAGGCGCCCGCGCGCCCTCCCTCAAGCCCTTTCACTTGGCACCAAATATCCCCGCCGGAGGCACGTCCGAGCGGGTTTGCGTCCTTCACGCAAACCCGCGAGACGAGGAGTCTTCGCGCGTCAGCGCTCATTTTGAGAACCGTCCCGATCCGCGCGGCGCTCAGTCCTCGGCGCGGATGCCTTTCAGGTCGCGCCCGTTCGCCCAGAGCCACAGCGCGCGGACCAACCCGTAGGGCAGCGCCACGGCCGTCGTCGCCCAGCCGAGCAGCCAGCCCACGACCTGGATCGCGCCTTCCGCCACCGGGCCGGGCGGCGCCGGGGGGGCGGTCGGGCCGACCGGGGGGGCCCAAGCCGCACGGGGCGCCTTGCCCGTCTGCGGCGCCCGTCCCGCCAGATCGTCGCGGATCGCGGCGAGCGGGTCGTCCTCCCGCGGCTTCGGTTCGGCCAGCACGACGGGCGGAGTGTCGGACGGGTCGGGTGCAGGCACGGGCGGCGGTGCCGGCTCGGCGACGGCGGGTGCTACCTCCCAGAGATGCGGTGCGATTTCCGACACCAGCGCATTGCCGCGCGTCACATCCTCGTCGGCGGTGGCGCTGGCATGGGACAGCGTGGCGGCAAGGTTCCTGATCCATCCCGCGACCCGCAGGTGCGACGGCACGAAGCGCTCCGCCCGGCCCAGCTTTCCCGACGGGATCCGCCCCGCGCCGTTCTTCACGTTGATCGCCGCCCGCCGCAGGCCTCGTGCCGCCCAGGCATGGACCCTTGCGACGCCCTCGCGTGACAGATGCAGGCTGGCCCGCCCCAGCGCGCGCAGATCGAACGGCGGCCGCTGCCCGCCCGAGGCCCAGATGTCCGGGCGCGCCTTGCCTGGCTTCTTCCGGAAAGGGTTGTCCGCCATGGCTCTCCCGCCGCCTGTTGCAACCGCAGGTTAGCCGCGTGCAGCATGGTTTCCAAGACGTGAATGCCCGAAGCCAAGCGCTTGATTTCACAGGAATCGAAAAGCTGCCCGCGCGTGGGCACCCAAAAGAAAAGGGCGCCCGCAGGCGCCCTTTTCGTCCCTGCTCCGAAGGCTCAGCAGGAGTAGTACATCTGATACTCGATCGGGTGGGGGGTATGCTCGTAGGCATAGACCTCCTCCCATTTCAGCGCCATGTAGGCCTCCAGCTGCTCGCGGTCGAACACGTCGCCCGCCAGCAGGAAGTCCATGTCCTTCTCCAGCTCCTCCAGCGCCTCGCGCAGCGAACCGCAGACGGTCGGGATCTCGGCCAGCTCTTCGGGGGGCAGGTCGTACAGGTCCTTGTCCGAAGCCGGGCCGGGGTCGATCTTGTTCCGGATCCCGTCAAGGCCAGCCATCAAGAGCGCCGCGAAAGCCAGGTAGGGGTTCGCCGACGGATCGGGGAAACGGGCTTCCACACGCTTCGCTTTCGGCGATTCCGTCCACGGGATCCGGACGCAGCCCGACCGGTTGCGGGCGGAATAGGCGCGCAGGACCGGGGCTTCAAAGCCCGGGATCAGCCGCTTGTAGCTGTTGGTGCCGGGGTTGGTCAGCGCGTTCAGCGCCTTGGCATGCTTCAGGATGCCGCCGATGAACCACAGGGCTTCCTGGCTGAGGTCGGCATATTTGTCGCCCGCGAAAAGCGGCTTGCCGCCCTTCCAGATCGACATGTTGACATGCATCCCCGACCCGTTGTCGCCCTTCATCGGCTTCGGCATGAAGGTCACGGTCTTGCCGTAGGCGTGGGCCACGTTGTGGATGACGTATTTGTACTTCTGGATGTTGTCGGCCTGCTCGACCAGCCCGCCGAAGATCATCCCCAGCTCGTGCTGGCAGGTCGCGACCTCGTGGTGGTGCTTGTCGACCTTGATGCCCATCCGCTTCATGGTGGACAGCATCTCGCCCCGGATGTCCTGCGCCTCGTCCACCGGGTTGACCGGGAAATAGCCGCCCTTGTGGCCCGCGCGGTGGCCGTAGTTGCCGCCCTCGGTCGGGGTGTCGGTGTTCCAGGCGGCGGCTTCCGCGTCGATCTCGTAGGCCACCTTGCGGGGGGTCACCGAATAGCGGACGTCGTCGAACAGGAAGAACTCGGCTTCCGGGCCGCAGTAGAAGGCGTCACCGATGCCGGAAGACTTGAGGTAGGCCTCGGCCTTCAGCGCGATCTGGCGCGGGCAGCGCGAATAGGCCTCACCGGTATCGGGCTCGACCACGTTGCAATGCACGCAGAGGGTCTTTTCCGCATAGAACGGGTCGAGGTAGACCGAAGTCGCATCCGGCATCAGCTTCATGTCGGACTGGTCGATCGACTTCCAGCCCGCGATCGACGAGCCGTCGAACATGAAGCCTTCCTCGAAGAAATCCTCGTCCACCAGGTCGGCGACCAGCGTCACGTGCTGGAGCTTGCCCTTCGGGTCGGTGAAGCGGATGTCGACATATTCGACCTCCTCGTCCTTGATCAGTTTCAGAGCCTTGGCAACGGCGCTCATCTGACTGCCTTTCGGTTTGGGGTTGATGGATGGGCCTTGCGGGCCGGGTTCGGACAAGCCCAGAATTTCCCTAGAAAAACTCTGGGCCTGGGTCAGACAGCATCGTCGCCGGTTTCGCCGGTGCGGATGCGGATGGCTTGTTCCACGGGGGTGACGAAGATCTTGCCGTCGCCGATCTTGTCGGTGCGTGCGGCACTGACGATGGCCTGGACGGCGGTGTCGACCATGTCGTCGGTCAGCACGACCTCGATCTTCACCTTGGGCAGGAAGTCCACGACATATTCGGCGCCACGGTACAGCTCGGTATGGCCCTTCTGGCGGCCGAAGCCCTTGACCTCGGTCACGCTAAGGCCCTGGATCCCGGCCTCCTGCAGGGCCTCCTTCACCTCATCCAGCTTGAATGGCTTGATGATCGCCTCGACTTTCTTCATGGGCTGCTCCCCCCGCTTCCGTCTCTGGCCTCTCTGACCACTTCCCTGTGCGGGGGACAATGTGACAGGGTTTCGCGGATGGCTCTGGCCGGGGGATTCCTTGGGCTTCGCCTAAAATTTGTGCAGTCAGCCCGTTGTTCGGGCGGTCTGAAAACACGGGTAGCTGAGAAATGACCGAACTCCTGACCGCCGCGCAGATGCGGGCCATCGAACAGGCGGCGATAGCCAGTGGCGAGGTCACGGGGCTGGAACTGATGGAACGCGCCGGACGGGGCGTGGTCGAGGCGGTGTTCGAGGAATGGCCGGAGCTGCGAGCGACCTCGCGCCGGGCGGTGGTCCTCTGCGGGCCGGGGAACAACGGCGGCGACGGGTTCGTCGTGGCGCGGCTGTTGAAGGAGTGGGGTTGGGAGGTGGAGGTCTTCCTCTACGGCGACCCGGAGCGGATGCCGCCGGATGCAAGGGTGAACTATGAGCGGTGGGTGGGGATGGGGGAGGTTAGATCATTCGAGGACGCTGACGGCTTTATCTTTGATGATGCTCATCTGGCTATTGATGCCTTGTTCGGGATCGGACTTACCCGAACCAACCGCGCTGCTGGCGGCCTGTGGAATATTGCCCAGAAGTCAGGGTGTCGATTGGTTGCAATCGACGTTGTTTCGGGTGTGTGCGCCGACAGTGGGCGATACATCCTTGAAGATGCGGATGATGTATATGTTCCGCCCTTCGATCTCACCGTGACGTTTCAGGCGGCAAAGGTCGGGCACATGCTTGATGCGGAGCCAGAGCTCTGCGGGCGGCTGAAGGTTGTTTCACTCGGGATTCATAGCTACGAGGCCGACAGGGACCTTGCTCGTCGAGAGGCCGATTGGGTCACGAGCACAACCCCATTTGTTCCGGGCTTAACAAAATCGCACGGCCACAAATACTCCCACGGCCACGCCCTCATCCTCTCCGGCCCATCCGCTCGCGGCGGGGCAGCGCGGCTTTCTGCGCGGGGAAGCTTGCGGATCGGGGCGGGGGTGGTGACGGTGGGCTGTCCGCCCGAGGCCATCCCCGAGAACGCCGCCCGGCTGGATGCGGTGATGCTGCGGGGGGTGGCGGATGGGGGCGCCCTCGCCGGGGTGCTGGAGGACAGGCGGATCAATGCGCTGTGTGTGGGGCCGGGGTTGGGGGTCGGTGCGCGGGAGGCGGGGTTGGTGGCGGTCGCATTGGATGTTCCAAACCCCATCCCGGGCTTGACCCGGGACCTCGCTCAATCCGGGGGACAAGGTGGACATGGAGGCCCCGGATCAGGTCCGGGGCGGGGTATCGTCCTCGACGCCGATGCGCTGACGATCCTCTCCCAACACCCCGACCTCTTCACCGCCCTGCATGACGGATGCGTGCTCACCCCTCATGCCGGGGAGTTCGCGCGCCTCTTCCCCGACATCGCCGAAAAGCTGGCCGAACCGGCAACCAAGGGCCCCGCCTATTCCAAGGTCGACGCCGCCCGCGAGGCTGCGAAGCGCGCGGGCTGTGTGGTCCTGTACAAGGGGCCGGATACGGTGATCGCCGACCCTACCGGGCGCTGTGCGATCAATTCAGCCCATTACGACCGGGCGGCGCCGTGGCTGGCGACCGCAGGGTCGGGCGATGTGCTGGCGGGGTTCATCACCGGACTTCTGGCGCGGGGGTTCAGCCCCTTCGATGCGGCCTGTACCGGGGCCTGGCTGCATGTCGAATGTGCGCTGTCGTTCGGGCCGGGGTTGATCGCAGAGGACCTGCCGGAGGAATTGCCGAAGGTGTTCCGGGGGTTGGGCATTTGACGACCGGCGCGATGTAGGGTGGGGTTCAACCCCACCTTACGATCCCCTCCATCCCTCACACCGCCCGGTCGATCTTGGTCGACAAGTGGATCAAACTCTCCGATGCCCGGACGCCGGTCATCGCGCCGATCTGGTCCAAGACCGAATCCAGCACCTGGGTATTGGGGCAGGCCACCTGCACCAGAAAGTCGAACCGGCCCGACGTCGTGAACACCCGCTCGATCTCGGCAATCGACCGCAGCCGGGCCAGTACGGCGGCCTGGGAGCGGGGCTCGATGGTGAGCAAAACCGAGGCGCGCAGCCGCCCTTCCCGCGCAGCCTCGCCCAGCTTCAGCGTGTATCCGGCGATGACGCCGCCGGTCTCCAGACGCTCCAGCCGGGCCTGGATCGTCGACCGCGCGACCTTCAACCGGCGCGAGAGAGTGGCCACCGAAACCCGCGCATCGGCGGAGAGCAGCCCAATGATGTTGCGATCCAGGTCATCCATGCAGTCTGCCGTCCTTTTTCGTCATTATAACGACGAAACCGCGCATTTATATAGTTTTGTTCGGTGAGTTTGTAACCCATATGCGGCATCCTCGACTGCAGGAAAAGGGCGGCTCATACGCACCTGGCCTGGTTCACTTGAAACCACGCTGGTGCCCGGTCCCAAGCTGCACGGGGAAGGGCGAAGCGTCTTGTTGGCAAAGGGAAATACGCCGATGGGACTCTCCAAGACGATCTGGTCCAACCCCACCGATTACCTGAAGAAAGAGCAGCCGGAAAACCCGGTTCTGTTCTTCGCGCCCTCGGCGGCGCAGGCGGCGGCGCGGCGGTTCATCGACGGCTTTCCGGGCCTTGTCACCTATGCGGTGAAGTCGAACCCCGGCGAGGCGATGGTGGAGAACCTCGCGGCGGCGGGCGTGCGCGGCTTCGACTGCGCCTCGCCCTTCGAGATCGACCTGATCCGCCGCCTCGCCCCCGATGCGGCGATCCATTACAACAACCCGGTCCGCGCGCGCCACGAGATCGCCCATGCGGTCGCGCGTGGGGTGAAGAGCTACAGCGTCGATTCGCAGTCGGAGCTTCAGAAGCTGATCGAGATGGTGCCGGTCGCTGGCACCGAGATCTCCGTGCGCTTCAAGCTGCCGGTCGCGGGGGCCGCCTACAATTTCGGCGCCAAGTTCGGTGCGACGGTGGAACTGGCGGTGGAACTGCTGAAGACGGTGGCGGCGGCGGGCTATATCCCCTCGATCACCTTCCATCCCGGTACGCAATGCACCGACCCCCACGCCTGGGAGGCCTATATCCGCGAGGCGGCGGTGATCGCGAAGGATGCGGGCGTGAAGATCGCACGGCTGAACGTGGGGGGCGGTTTCCCCTCGCACCGGATGGTGGGGATCGTGCCCCAGCTGGAAGAGACCTTCGCCCTGATCGACCGTGTCGCGACCGAGGCTTTCGGGGCCGACCGCCCGGCGCTGGTGTGCGAGCCGGGGCGGGCCCTGTGTGGCGATGCCTTCGCGCTGGCGGCCCGCGTCAAGGCGCTGCGCGACGACGCCCATGTGTTCCTGAACGACGGGGTCTATGGCTCCTTGACCGAACTGCCGATGATCGGCGTGATCGACCGGATCGAGGTGCTTACGCCCACCGGCGAGAAGCGGAGGGGCGAGGTCGTGCCGCGCATCGTGTTCGGCCCGACCTGCGATTCGGTCGACCGCCTGCCGGGCGAGATCGCGCTACCCTCGGACCTGGAGGAGGGCGATTTCGTCGTCTGGCAGGGGATGGGGTCCTATTCCACCGTCACCAACACCCGCTTCAACGGCTTTGGCGAGTTGCAGATGGCAACGGTGCTCAGCCTCAAGCTCTGACTGTCTGAAAACCTTCGTGAAATGCGCGCGCCCGGCTGGACAAATCCCGCCGGGCGCATGAGCTTTGTGGTCAAGGGAACCTTAATTCCTGCGTTGCGATGATGGTCTGAAGCGCCGTCCCGCGCCGCTGTCAGAGGAGAGCCGCCACGCGCCTGTTCGACCGCATCCGCAGTTTCTTCCGCCGCGAGGTCGAGCCCGCGGTGGAACCGGCCCCGGTGCCCGAGCCGGGGCGGGTGCGGGGTGTGGTCGATCATGTGGTGATCCTGGATGGCACGATGTCCAGCCTGGAGCCCGGCCAGCAAAGCAACGTGGGCCTGATGTTCCTGCTGCTGAAGCAGATGGGCACCCGGGCCAATCGAAGGCTCTACTACGAACCGGGGATGCAGTGGGAAGGCTGGTTGCGCGGGCTAGCGCTGCTGGAGGGCCGAGGGACCGCGCCGCAGATCCAGCGCGCCTATGGCTGGCTGGCGAGCGGCTATCGCGAGGGCGACCGGATCTTCCTCTTCGGCTATTCGCGCGGGGCCTATGCGGTGCGCTCGCTGGCGGGGGTGATCGACCGGGTGGGGCTTCTGAAGCGGGACCATGCGACGGAACGCGCGGTGCGGCTGGCCTGGCGGCATTATGAGCGCGGGGCCGAGAGCCAGGCATCGAAAGCCTTCATCCGCCGCTTCTGCCATGCCGAGGCGCCGATCGAGATGGTGGGGGTCTTCGACACGGTGAAGGCGCTGGGGTTGCGGCTGCCCTTGTTCTGGATGTTCGCGCCAGACCACTACGGCTTTCACAACCACCAGCTCGGCACCTCGATCCGGCACGGCTACCATGCGCTGGCCCTGAACGAGACGCGCGAGGCCTTTGCGCCGGTGCTGTGGGATTGCCCGCCGGGGTGGGAGGGCAATGTCGAGCAGGTCTGGTTCCGCGGCGCGCATGGCGACATCGGTGGCCAGCTGGGTGACTTTGCGGCGGCCCGTCCCTTGGCCAACATCCCGCTGGTCTGGATGCTGGAACGCGCCGAGGCGCTGGGGCTTGCCCTGCCCGAAGGCTGGCGGGCGGGGTTCCCCTGCGACCCCGATGCGCCAATGGTCGGCACCTGGCGCAGCTGGGGCAAGTGGTTCCTGTTACGGCGGCGACGGGTCGTGGGACGGGACCGGTCGGAACGGCTGCACCCCAGCGCCCTCGCCGCCGCCGGGGCGCGCTGGCCCAGCGAACAGCCGGCGGAATAGGGCTTCAAGCGGCAGGGGCAGGGGCTTAGGCTGGCGCTAGCGCATATCCGAGGCCCGCATCCATGAGACCCTTGACCGTCGCCGCCACCCAGTTCGCCTGCAGCTGGGACCTGCCTGCCAATGCCGACCGTGCCGAGGCGCTGGTCCGTCAGGCGGCAGGGCAGGGTGCGCAGGTGGTGCTGATCCAGGAGCTGTTCGCCGCGCCCTATTTCTGCATCGAGCAGCATCCGCGCTATTTCGACCTGGCTGCGCCGCGGGAAGGCCATCCGCTGGTCGCCCGCTTCGCCGATCTCGCGCGCGAGCTGGGCGTGGTGATCCCGGTCAGCTTCTTCGAGCGCGCCGGGCCTGCCTTCTTCAACTCGGTCGCGATGGTCGATGCCGATGGCCGGGTGCTGGGGCTCTACCGGAAAAGCCATATCCCGCAGGGGCCGGGCTATGAGGAGAAGTTCTACTTCTCGCCCGGCGATACCGGATTCAGGGTCTGGGATACCGCCTTCGGCCGGATCGGCCTGGGCATCTGCTGGGACCAGTGGTTCCCGGAATGCGCCCGGTCGATGGCGCTGATGGGGGCGGAGCTGCTGATGTATCCGACCGCCATCGGGTCCGAGCCGCCCGCGCCCGGTTATGACAGCCAGCCGCATTGGGAAATGGCGATGCGCGGCCATGCGGCGGCGAATATCCTGCCGGTGGTGGCCTCGAACCGGATCGGAACGGAAGTCGCGCCGGAGGGGCGGGAGGTCACGTTTTACGGCTCAAGTTTCATCGCCGATCATGCCGGGCAGCTGGTCGCCAAGGCCGACCGGGTGACCGAGGGCGTGCTGGTCCACCAGTTCGACCTCGACGCGATTGCGGCGCTCCGGGCCAGCTGGGGCCTGTTCCGCGACCGGCGGCCCGGGCTTTACGGCGCGGTCGGGACGCTGGACGGGCGCGGCTAGGGACGCGAAAGGGCGACCGCAAGGGCCGCCCTTCCCAATGCCTTGAAGGCGCTCAGCGGTGGCGCAGATCGACGTAGTCGCGCTTCGCCGGGCCGATATACAGCTGCCGCGGGCGGCCGATCTTCTGGTTCTTCTCCCCGATCATCTCTTTCCACTGGCTGATCCAGCCGACGGTGCGGCTGATCGCGAAGATCGGCGTGAACATCGAGGTCGGGAAGCCCATCGCCTCGAGGATGATGCCGGAGTAGAAGTCGACGTTCGGATAAAGCTTCTTCGAGATGAAATATTCATCCTCCAGCGCGATCCGTTCCAGTTCCTTGGCGACCTGCAACAGCGGGTTGTTGTGGATGCCCAGCAGATCCAGCACCTCGTCGGCGCTTTCCTTCATCACCTTGGCGCGCGGGTCGAAGTTCTTGTAGACCCGGTGGCCGAAGCCCATCAGCCGGAAGCCCGAGTTCTTGTCCTTCGCCTTGGCGATGTATTCCGGAATGCGGTCGACGGTGCCGATCTCCTTCAGCATCTCCAGGCAGGCCTGGTTCGCCCCGCCATGCGCCGGACCCCACAGGCAGGCGATGCCCGCCGCGATGCAGGCAAAGGGGTTGGCGCCGGAGGAGCCGGCCAGCCGCACCGTCGAGGTCGAGGCGTTCTGCTCGTGGTCGGCGTGCAGCATCATGATCCGGTCCATCGCCTTTTCGAGGATCGGATTGACCACGTAATCCTCGGTCGGGACGGCGAAGCACATGTTCAGGAAGTTGCCGGAATAGCTCAGCGCGTTCTTCGGATAGACGAAGGGCTGGCCGATCGAATATTTGTAGGCCATCGCGGCGATGGTCGGCAGTTTGGCGATCATCCGGATCGCCGCGACCTCGCGCTGCCAGGAATCGTTGATGTCCGTCGAATCGTGGTAGAAGGCGGCCATCGCGCCGACCACGCCCACCATGGTGGCCATCGGATGCGCATCGCGGCGGAAGCCGCGGAAGAAATAGTGCATCTGTTCATGCACCATCGTGTGGCGCGTCACCCGCTGGGTGAAATCGGCCAGCTGCGCGGCGGTCGGCAGTTCGCCGTAAAGAAGCAGGAAGCAGACTTCCAGATGCGTCGACTTCTCGGCCAGCTGCTCGATCGGATAGCCGCGATACAGAAGCTCGCCCACGTCGCCGTCGATATAGGTGATCGCGCTTTCGCAGGCGGCGGTCGAGGTGAAGCCCGGGTCGAAGGTGAAGACATCCGCCTCGCCGTAAAGCTTGCGGATGTCCAGCACATCAGGGCCGAGGGTGGGTTTCAGGACGGGAAGGTCGTAGGTGGTCCCGTTCAGCTCTAGCTTGGCGTTGGTGTCCGACATGGTTCTCCCCAGTCATGGCGGTCGCACCCGGTCGGGCGCGGCCATTGGCTATCCTGCACCCCGGCGGGGGCAGCTTCAAGGCCGGGGGGCGCTGGTCACTGCGACGCGTCCGACAGCCTGGCGACGGTTTCTTCCCGACCGATGGTTAGCATCATGTCGTAAACCGAAGGTGTAACAGTTCGGCCAGCCAGAGCCGCCCGAAGCGGTGCCGCAAGCTTGCCGAACCCGATGCCGTTCTCAGCGGCGATGCCGGTCAGGATGGGCTCCAGCGCCTCTTTCGTCCAGCTAGCAGTTTGCAGGCGCGGCGTCAATGATTTCAGTATACCACGGGATACCGTATCCAGCGCCTCTCCGGCCTTCACGTCCTGCACAATCGGCCGGGAGATCATCAGGAACGATGCCTTATCAATCAGTTCCGGGAAAGTCTTCACCGAGGACTTGAGGAAGGGCAGGGCCTGTTGCATCAGCCGGGTCTGCGCCTCGGTCAGCGGCTCGCGCCCCGCGGCAGCAAGGTAGGCCTGCAGTTCATGCAGCAGCGCGGCATCCTCGGCCATGGCCATGTGGTGCCCGCAGGTGTTCTCAAGCTTCTTGAAGTCCAGCCGGGCGGGCGCGCGGCCGATCCCGGACAGGTCGAACATCTTCATCGCCTCTTCCGAGGTGAAAATCTCGGCATCGCCATGCGCCCAGCCAAGCCGCGTCAGATAGTTGCGCATCCCGGCCGCCGGGTAGCCCATCGCCTGATATTCCTCGACCCCGGTTGCACCATGGCGCTTGGACAGCTTCTTACCGTCCGGCCCGTGGATCAGCGGGATATGCGCCCAGACCGGGACCTGCCAGCCCATCGCGTCATAGACCATCTGCTGCCGCGCGGCGTTGTTCAGGTGGTCGTCGCCCCGGATCACATGGGTGACGCCCATGTCATGATCGTCGACCACCACCGCCAGCATATAGACCGGCGTCCCGTCCGAGCGCAGGACGATCATGTCGTCCAGCGTCTCGTTTTTGATCACCACGCGGCCCTGCACCTGATCGTCGATGATGGTCTCGCCCGTGCGCGGGGCGTTCATGCGGATGACGTATGGCGCATCCGGATGGGTTGCGGGATCGGCATCGCGCCAGGGCGACAGGAACACCGGATAGCGGCCCGCGGCCTCTTCCGCCGCACGGAAGGCGGCGATTTCCTCCTGCGTCGAGAAGCACTTGTAGGCCGTTCCTCGCGCGAGCATCTCATGCGCGACCTCGGCATGGCGATCCTTCCGCGCGAACTGGCTGACCACATCGCCATCCCAGTCCAGGCCAAGCCAGGTGAGCCCGCGCAGGATCGCCGCCGTCGCCTCGGGGGTCGACCGTTCGCGGTCGGTGTCCTCGATCCGCAAGAGGAACTTGCCGCCCCGCCCGCGCGCGTAAAGCCAGTTGAAAAGCGCCGTCCGCGCGCCGCCGATGTGCAGATACCCGGTGGGCGAGGGCGCGAAACGGGTGACGACCGGGGAAGTCGGGGCTGCAGGCATCGGACGTTAACCTTTCGGAAACCATGGCGGACGTAGGATTGCCGAGGGTTTAGGCAATCGCGGGGTGGGAAACAAGGTGGCCATCGTCAGGGCCGTGATCGCTCCGCTGGAGGCGCTGCAGACGGCGCGGGGAATGCTGTTCCCCTGGATCGCCGTGCTGGTCGGCTGCGGCATCGGCGCCTGGTTCAGCCTGCAAGAGGAGCCGGGGGTTGGAAGCTACGCGCTGGCGGCGCTGGTGCTGGCGGGCGGGCTGGGCCTTGCTGCGAAGGTAGAGCTTGCACGCCCGCTGGCCCTTGCCGCCGCCGCCCTTGCCGCGGGCTGGATCGCCGCCGGGATCCGCGCCCATTCGCTGAACGCCCCGATGCTGGATTTCCGGTACTACGGCCCGGTGGAAGGCCGGATCGTCGAGATCGACCGCTCGCAATCCGACGCGCTGCGCCTGACGCTGGACCGGGTGGTGCTGCAGGAGGTTGCGCCCGAAAAGACCCCGCTCAGGGTGCGGGTGTCCCTGCAAAAGGCACAGGACTGGCTGACGCCGACGCCGGGGCAGGTGGTGATCCTGACCGCGAACCTTGCCGCGCCCGAAGGCCCGGTGGAGCCCGGCGCCTTCGATTTCCGCCGCATGGCCTTCTTCAACCAGCTCGGCGCGGTGGGCTATACCCGCACGCCGGTCCTGCTGCTGGAAGAGCCGTCCGGCGGCGCGCTGCCCATCGACAGGCTGCGCAGCTGGCTGACGCAGGGAATGCTCGCGCATATGGACGGCCAGGCCGGGGCCTTCGCTGCCGGCGCGATGACCGGGGACCGCTCGGCGATCACCGAGGATACGGTGCAGGCCCTGCGGGATTCCTCGCTCGCGCATCTGCTGGCGATTTCGGGGATGAACATGGCCTTTCTCATCGGCTTCGTCTTCGCGCTCTTCCGCTACGGGCTGGCGCTGGTGCCCTGGGTGGCGCTGCGGGTGAACACCAAGAAGGTCGCAGCGGTGGTCAGCCTCGGGGTGGCGCTCTTCTACCTGCTCCTGTCGGGCGCGAATGTGGCGACCGAACGCGCCTTCATCATGATCGCGGTCTTGCTGGGTGCGGTGCTGCTGGACCGCCGGGCGCTGACCCTGCGGTCGGTGGCGGTGGCGGGGATGGTGCTCCTCCTGATGAAACCGGAAAGCCTGCTGGAGCCCGGCTTCCAGATGTCCTTTGCCGCGACCATCGCGCTGATCGTGGGCTTCGGGGCGCTGGACGGCAGCATCTACCGCGAGCGGGTGCCGCGCTGGCTGATGCCGGTCTTCACGCTGGTCCTGTCCTCGCTGATCGGCGGGCTTTCGACCGCGCCCTATGCGGCGGCGCATTTCAACCGCTTCACCGACTACGGGCTTCTGGCGAACCTGCTGACCGCCCCGGCCATGGGCGTGGTGATCATGCCTGCCGGTGCCCTGGCCGCGCTGCTGGCGCCCTTCGGCCTAGCGGCCCTGCCGCTGTGGGCGATGGAGCAGGGCGCGCGCTGGATCCTGTTCGTGGCGCACTGGACCGCCGGGCTGGACGGGTCGGTGACGGCGATCCCGGCGCCCGGGCCATGGGTCCTGCCGCTCTTCACGCTGGGCTCGATCTGGCTGATCCTCTGGCGCAGACGGGTCCAGGCGCTGGGGATTTTGCCCGTGCTGGCCGCCCTCGGTCTCTGGCTCATGGCGGATCGGCCGGTGCTGCTAGTCTCGGGCGACGGCAAGCTTCTGGGGCTGGAGGGGCCGGAGGGCCGGGCGCTGTCAGCCCCGAAGGGCGGGGGCTTCGCCGCCGAGAACTGGCTGCAAAACGACGGTGATCTGACCGGGCAGGCCGAAGCCGCCACGCGGCCCGGCTTCGATGGCCCGCAAGGCGAGCGCTGGTTCGATCTGGCGGGGCTGCACGCCGTGGCTCTGTCCGGCAAGGGGTCCGAGGCAAAGGTGGGCGAGGTCTGCGGATCGGCCGCGCTGGTCATTCTGGCCGCGAAGGTCGAGGCCGTACCGAAGGCCTGCCCGTTGATCGATGCGAAGACCCTTTCGGCGACAGGCCCGCTGGCGATCTGGCGCGAGGGCGATGCCTTGCGGATCGAGACGACGAAAGGCGCCCACCGGCTGTGGTCGCCGCCCGCGCGCAAGGTCGTGCTTCCCGACCTGTCCGGCACGAAGCTTGAGCTTGCCGCTCAGTAGCTGCGGATCAGCCCGACGAGGCGGCCCTGCACCTTGACCAGGTGGTCGGGGAAGACCCGCGTCTCATAGGCCGGGTTCGCGGCTTCCAGCGCGATCATGTTGCCGCGACGGCGGTAGCGCTTCAGCGTGGCCTCGTGATCCTCGACCAGCGCCACGACGATATCGCCGTTGTCCGCGGTGCTTTGTTCACGGATCACGACGATATCGCCGTCGTTGATCCCGGCCTCGATCATGGAATCGCCTTTGACCTCAAGGGCATAATGTTGCCCCTTGCCCGACAGCATCGAGCCCGGCACCGCGACATGGTGCGACACTTCGGAGATCGCCTCGATCGGCACACCGGCGGCGATGCGGCCCATCACCGGCAGTTCCAGCGCATGGACGGTCGAGACCGGCATCGCGCCGCGCGGCGGATCGACCTTGTCGCCCGCGATCACCTTGGGCGAGAAGCCGGGTTTCTCCATCGCCTCGGGCAGCTTCAAGATCTCCAGCGCCCGCGCCCTGTGCGCGAGACGGCGGATGAAGCCGCGTTCTTCCAGCGCGGTGATCAGCCGGTGGATGCCCGATTTCGACCGCAGGTCCAGCGCATCCTTCATCTCGTCGAAGGAGGGCGGCACCCCGTCCCGGTCCATCCGCGTCTTGATGAAGTCGAGAAGTTCCAACTGCTTGCGTGTCAGCATGTCCGGGCCCCAACAGCGTGTGTTAACGCAATGTTCTGCCCGTGTTCCCGGTTTGTGTCAAGAATTATCCGCGAGTCGTCAGATCGGCAGGTAGTCGACCGTGCTGCCCGCGCCACGCGGCCCGTCGCCCACCGGCCGGATCAGCAGCGCATCGGCCTGCCCGAGGATCGACAGAAGCGCCGAATCCTGCCGGTCGAAGGGGGCGATCTCCGGCATCCCCTCGCCGTGGGTCAGCCGCGACCGCATGTAATGCGCACGGATTCCGTTGGCGGGCAGGTCGACGGTCAGCCGCGCCCGGTGGGTCCGGGGCGCGGGCGAGGGATCGCCCAGCATCGCACGGACCATCGGCAGCAGGAAAAGATGGCCGCAGACGATGGCCGAGACCGGGTTGCCCGGCAGGCCCAGCATCGGCACGCCGTCCAGCCGCCCGGCCATCAGCGGCTTGCCGGGGCGCATCGCGATCTTCCAGAAGCTGTGCTCAAGGCCCGCGGCCTTGCCCACCAGATCGTGATCCCCGACCGAGGCACCGCCGATGGTGACGATCAGGTCGGCGCCTTCGGCCAGCCCCAGGACGGTGGCAAGCTCTGCCTCCGTGTCCCGCGCGATGGGCAAAAGGCGGGCCTCGCCCCCCTCGGCCTCGATCATCGCCTTCAGCGCGAAACTGTTCGAGGCGATGATCTGGTCGGGACGCGGGTCCTCGCCCGGCATCACCAGCTCGTCGCCGGTCGCGATCAGGGCAACCACCGGGCGGCGGGTGGCCTGCACTGCGGGAATGTTCATCGCAGCCAGCAGTGCGAGGTCGTTGGCGCGCAGGCGGCGGGGGGAGAGGCTGTCGCCCCGGCGGAAATCCTGGCCCAGCGGGCGGATGTTGGCCGATCCGTCGGACCCGGCGGTCAGGGTGATCCGGTCGCCCTCGCGGGTGACATCCTCCTGGATCACCACCCGCGTCGCACCCTCCGGCACCGGCGCGCCGGTGAAAATGCGGACGGCCTGGCCGGGGCCGATCAACCCGGCGAAAGCATGTCCTGCCCCGGCCTCGCCGATCACGGTGAAGCTCTCGCCCTTTGCCGGATCACCCCGCAGCGCATAGCCATCCATCGCCGAGGCCGGAAAGGGCGGCTGGTCGCGCTTCGCCACGGCGGGGGCGCACATCCAGCGCCCCGAAGCCCGCGCCAGCGGCACGGTTTCCGGCGGCAGGGGGGCGGCAAGGGCCAGGCAGCGGGCAAGCGCCTCTTCGACCTGGATCATCGTTGCAATCGTCATGGGGCCTCGTAACGCCCGGATTTTCCGCCATCTTTCAGGATGACACGCACCCCGTCGATCACCATCGACTTCTCCACCGCCTTGACCATGTCATAGACTGTCAGCGCGGCCACGGAAACTGCCGTCAAGGCCTCCATCTCCACCCCGGTCTGGCCCGAGGTCTTGACGGTCGCCTCGATCCGCACCCCCGGCAGCGCGGAATCCGCTGTCAGTTCCAGCGCGACCTTGGTGATCGGCAGTGGGTGGCACAGCGGGATCAGCTCGGCGGTCTTCTTGGCCGCCATGATCCCGGCCAGCCGCGCGACGGCCAGCACGTCGCCCTTCTTCGCCCGGCCCTCGGTGATGAGCCGCAAGGTCTCTGCCGTCATCCGCACCGCACCTACCGCCACGGCAACGCGGTCGGTCACGGGCTTGCCCGAGACGTCGACCATATGCGCCTGGCCCCGGTCGTCGAAATGGCTGAGGCCGCTCACAGCCCGCCCTGTGCGGTCAAGGGTTTCGCCAGGATCGCCCGCGTAGCGGCGGTGACATCCTCCTGCCGCATCAGGCTTTCGCCGATCAGGAAGCAGCGCGCGCCGTATTGCGCGAGGTCGGCAAGGTCGTCGGCGGTGTAAAGCCCGCTCTCGGCGATGATCATCCGGTCCTCGGGCACTCGGCGGGCCAGCTTGCGCGTGGTGTCGAGCGTCACCTCGAATGTGTGCAGGTTGCGGTTGTTGATGCCGATCAGCGGGGATTTCAGCAGCGCCGCGCGGTCAAGCTCGGCCTCGTCATGCACCTCGATCAGAACGTCCATGCCGAGGGCCATCGCGGCGGTCTCCAGTTCAGCGGCCTGGCCGTCGTCGAGCGAGGCCATGATCAGCAGGATGCAGTCGGCATTCAGCGCGCGCGACTGCGTGACCTGCCAGGGATCGTAGAGGAAATCCTTGCGCAGGCAGGGCAGCGCCACGGCATCATGCGCGGCCACAAGGTATTCGTCCGCCCCCTGAAAGCTCGGCGCGTCGGTCAGGACCGACAGGCAGGTGGCGCCCCCGGCCTCATAGGCCTTGGCCAGCGCCGG
>Ga0209793_1000291_pt1 | contig 70093 bp, 68 predicted proteins | sample EBPBio122009_DNA_FD_185863 | JGI IMG/M metagenome (GOLD analysis project Ga0209793, IMG submission 185863) | Wastewater treatment Type I Accumulibacter community from EBPR Bioreactor in Madison, WI, USA - Reactor 1_2/2/2009_ DNA (SPAdes) (version 2) | ecosystem: Engineered > Bioreactor > EBPR >... | reverse complement strand
AATCCAGATCCGCTGCGCCCTCATCAACCGTTTCAATGCGCTCGGCACCGCTGAGATCGTCCGTGTAGCCTGACGTCGAAGGGGAAAGGGGAAATCATGCCTCAGGCATGAGTTGCGCAACAACGCCGATGACTACTTCAATAGGGGAAGAATGGGGCGGTCTGCATTCGTTAACTATTATCTTGGATTGGAGAGAGTGGAAATTCGGCTTCTTTAGGGTTGCCCCGGTTGTGTCGTGGGATCATTTGTATTTTGGTGCCCTCATGTTCGATGTGCCGCGCCTAGTATCTGAGGAAGAACTGTCATACTTCACTTAGGTCAACAATAGGTCAACCTGCCGACCTACCTCGTTCACGGTTTGGGCTACGGTCTCGTCCGTCGGCTGCGGTTGAGAGCGGCAAGTTAATCAATCAAAGTCAATGGTTTGGCGTGTAACTGGTTGAAATCTAAGGACCAGATGTTCTCCTTTTGGTCCGCCTCATAACCTGAAGGCCGCAGGTTCAAATCCTGCCCCCGCAACCAGTTTTATACAAAGTTCTCAAGACGTTATGAGCCGCCCCTCCGGGCGGCTTTCTGCGTTCACCACCGCGGGTCAACAATAGGTCAACAAACGGATGGATTCCGCGTGCAAAATCAGCGGGATAGTAGCCCGGCAGGATGTAGCGCGACACGAATTTTTGCAGTGTGTGACAGCAAGAGTTGCAGCAGTACGGTTTTCGTGAACGGGGCTTGAATAGCGGCGTCACGGATTGCTCATAACCCCGCAAGATACTCGCAAGCCACATGCGAGAACGATTTCATCCTGCCTTCGGCGTCAACGCCAGACCAAACCTGTATCAAGTCATCTAAGATGTAATCGCCCTCACCCGCAGCATACGCTGTCGCGATCTCTTGCTCGATACCGGTACATAGAGCACTTCGGATAGCTCTTAGCTGTGGGTCATTAAGGTTCAGCACTGCGATCATAGCGGCAGCCGATGGGTTCTCGCCGCGCATGGCGACGAAGCCATCTGGTCGATGCACGAACGTTGATGAGCAGCCTACTTGGTCCGGGTAGACGTGAAAAGCTTCGTCAAACCAATCGTGCTTTGCCTTTCCACAAATCCAAGAACTGGGCTGTTCTCCGTCTACGTAGCTCTCACCGCAACTCAGAAACAGGTTTCCGTAGGCAAACCTCAACTGCTCATATTTCGCTTGTGGTCGGAAGTGCTCAATATGACTGACGGGCCGCCCCATATTGTCGTAACCGCGCTTTAGTGAACGACCACAGTATACGCATAGCCCGAACTGTTCCTTGAAGAGTTCATCGGCAACCGCAGCTTTGACATGGAACCCCCCCCACGAAACACCTTCCCCGTTGTTATTTTCAACAAGCCACGCTGCGAGGACCTCCGGTTCTGGTCCCTTGATACTCCCCCTCATCGCGCACTCCGCCGCTTCGCCAGTTCCAACCGCACGCGCAGCTGCGGTACTGTTACATCGTCAGCTTCATAATCGAGTTCGATCTGTTCGAGGATGTCTGCTGCACGACTCCAGTCTTGGGCAGAAACTGCGTTGGAAAAGTCGCGTATTGCGTCCGCTGCACCTGGGTCACGCTCCTCCGACTCCATTAGTGCTTCGAGAATGAAGTTACTGTCGAGCCCCTTGGTTGCGAGCGGGGTAGTCACTTGGCTGAAGCCATCGCTGTCGAGTGTCAGAACACGAACGCAGCGAGCATCAACGCTGCCAACCACTTGAGGTGAGTGAGTTGTTACGATGAACTGGGCCTTGGGAAATGACCGCCTTAGCAATGGAATGATTTTGCGCTGCCAGGCAGGGTGAAGGTGACCCTCGATTTCGTCAATCAAGAAGACCTCTTCTTCGCTCCCGATGTAATCGTCGCGAACAAGCGCAAGGTGAAGCCCGACAATCAGGTCAAGAATGATCTTTTCACCCGATGATAGGATTTCGTACTTTACCGCGCGCCCCTCTTTCTGAAGCGAGACCTCAGAGGTCTCCATATCGAGCTCAACACGGAGCTTCACTTCCTTCAGAAGGGGGGCGTTTAGCAGTGCTTCTTTGAGCTGTTCAACAACAAGATCTCTGTGATCGAAACTTTTTGTCCTCCAGACTAGATCCTTATGTCGGGTGAACCTGTCACGGAGCAGCCCCCTCAAGGCTTCCAGCATTCGCTCGTGAGTGTGTGGGGCGTTTCCACGAAACCGTGGGCTATTTCCCTCCATGCCTCGGAGGCCAGCGAAGACCACTTCACCACCAAATTTCTCCGAGGTCTCGATGTGATAGCCGAACAATCCACGTGTTTCGACTGCGCGTTCTTCATCGGTCATGATATGACCTGGCTTCGTTATCCCCCGACCACTAGCGGAGTTGGCATTGCGGAGGGTTTTGAGTAACGACGTTTTGCCCACTCCGTTCTTGCCAACTATGACCGTTACGCCTGGTTCAAAGGTCATTTTCAAACGCTTCAGAGGTCCCAGATTCTCGCCGAGGTAGTCGACCCCGTCTACATCTATGGACCGAATATGATGCGCCAACGACTCCTCGTCACCCGCGACATGCTTGGAACTGTTCATGCCGTCCCCAGCTTTACGTTGTAAAATCCCTGCACCCTACGATTCTCCCCTATGACACTGGGAATACCACTAGCATTTTCCTTCTGACCTACGCCCATAATTTTGATGTGGAACTGGGCCGTCATGCCGGGGTAAGCCATCCCGCCTCGCAAAAATCCACCATCTGCTTGTGGTAGATTTTTGCGATCTTGGCCGCGCCGGAAGCATCCCAATGCAGGCCGTCACTGGTTGCCTCTCCAGTCTCCATATCCAGATACCCGACGCCATAGGCGTTCGGGTCGATGCACGGTCGGCCCGCGTAGAGAGCCGCGCGGCGGGTCGCGTTCTGGAAATCCTCCACCGTGGCCCCATTGGCGTTCGGGGCCCCGTGTCGATAGTCGGACACTGGATATGCGGGGCTGGCCGCAGTTGGCACGACAACACAAACTGCGGCATTCGGTCGATTGGCCTCACACCAGGCGAAGAAATTGGCGAGCGCGCCATAATAGGTGGCTGTCGTGGTATCGCTGACCACCCCGAGCGGAACATCACTCGCTGCAATGTCGTTCACGCACATATCCAGCACGATCACCTCCGCGTCGGAGTTGATCGTGCCGAACAAGGCCGTGACCGCGCCGCTCCCGTAGTGCGGCGAACCGCGAGCATCGAGACCGAGCGCCCCGCCGCTGGACCCGAGTTGCTGGATCGTCGCACCTGTAGCCAGCGCGAGAGCAGAGGTCAGATGGCCTTGTGCCACTAGGGATGTGCCGACCAAGCTTAATTTTTTGCCTCGCAATGGCAGGTCGTCCGAGACAGGTTCCGATGAACTGTCGAGCATCCCCAGCCAAACGCCCTCATTCGCCTCCGGCGTAATCTCAATTTTACCCCACCCACTGAGATCAGTGGCCCGCTGCACGAGAGCGCCGTTTTTCCAAATCTCCACATACTGGATGAACAGCCCAGACGCGCCGTCACCAACATATGGCTGACCGCCGATATCGGGGTAAATCTGCAGTTGCAGGTTGCCGTTGACCGTTCCTGTTGATGTGACAGTTACAATTGCCTCATAGCACCCGACACCAATGTGGCGCAGTGAAGCACTCCCACCAGTCGTCAGAGCCGCCGTGCCGTTCCTAAGATCGAACATAGCGTCCATGCCGATGGAGGGGGAATTGTTAAAGATACGCAACCGCTTGCGTTCTCCAGCCTTGCAGCCGACCTTAACCATAAAATCATCACCATTCGCTGGCGTCATCAAGGTATGGATGGTAGGAGTAGCCGTCGCGTCAGCCGCCTCCACCAGTTTTGTCATCGTCTGGCTGCCGAAAACCGCTGCATAGGTGTCAGCGAACTGATCTGTCACCGATTTCAGAGCCACCGGCAGCGTCGTCGTATCTGTCGTATCTGCCGCAGAGGTCGCGTTTGAGAGTGTGAAACCCGCGTCCCCGTAGCCGCTGAACGCCCAGATGGCGGCCCCGGCAGTCAGGTTCTCGAATTTGAATGCGACGACCCGCAGACCTTTGGTGATTGACCCAGCGAAACTCTCACTGGTGCCAGACACGGTGCTTAGTTGCATGTTGCTGGCCGTGGTCGCGGCTGCCACAAACTCGGCCACGATCCGCCAAGTGTTTGGGCCGATCAATTCCATCGCAGGGGTAGCAATGCCGCCCGGCGTCGATGCAATACCCGTCTCCAAATTGTATTGGCAGCGAACATCCGGCCCCGAGGCGCTGTAGAACGCCGCATTGCGCCCAACGCCCTGCACGATTGCCGTGAGACGATAGCCGTTGCCGACAACCAATGCACCGGACGCACGGTATATGGAGTGCCGACCGTTGGCAGTAGTCTCTGCTACAAATGCCGCAGCCAGCGGATTGCCGACCTGCGCTGTGATCAAATCAAATCCGGCTGCAATCGGAGCCACAAAAGCAGTCGTAGCAATCTGTGTGGTGTTGGTGCCAGCCGCCGCAGTCGGCGCGGTCGGGGTTCCGGTCAGCGCCGGGCTTGCCAGAGGGGCCTTTGACGACAGCCCCGTCGCTCCGATACGCCGCCACCCGGCAGGGCTGGCGGACCACGAATAGCGACCGGCATTGCTGACCGTGCCACCCACCACCGGATCGGTATGGGTGCCCGCATCCGTATCCAGCACCTCGGCCCCGGTGCCCGCCGTCGCGCCGGTCAGGCCGGACAGCACTGCCCATGTCGAGCAGGTCAATGCGGACGCCTGTGCGCTCCCTGCAGCAGCCTGCGCCAATGCGCGATCAGCTGCGGCGGCACCGGCTGCCGTCTCGGCACCGGCCTTGGCCTGATTGGCATCCGCCGCAGCCGCCGCAGCCGCCCCGGCCGACCCCGCCGCTGCCGCTGCTGAGCCCGCCGCCTCGGCCACCGCGTTCACTACACCGCCAGCCGCCTCGAACAGCTGCTCGACAGCCCCGCGGATGCCGGCAGCGTCCTGAACTGCCTGCACCGCTTGATCGCGGGCCTTTTGCGCGCTGGTCTGCACCTCGACATCGATGCGACCGATGTAGTCTTCCAGCGGGGCTGTCTGGAGATCGGGCACCGCAAGATCAAAGGCGAATGACCGACCACCGGCGCTTTCAGTCGCGGACCCGCGATAGAGACCCGGCGCCAGACCGATGGTGACCGCGCCATCCTCGGCCGTCTCGAAACTCGAAACCGCCACTGCCGCGACGATCGAGCCGTCTTCCCGCACGGTGGGCTGGGTCGAGACCGGGCGGATGACAAGCTTTGCGCCGCCGAAGGGCGACCCGGCGGGGTCGCAGAAGGTGCCGGAAAGAGTGCAGAGATCAGCCATGTCAGCGCTCCAGCGGAAAGGTCAGCCCGAAGGCAATGGTTGCATCGGTGGTCGATCCATCACCCGGCAGGATCAGCGCGAAGGCGCGACCGTGGCGCAGGCTGATCCCAGCCAACGGCACCACGTCACCCACATGCACCGGAAAGCGACGGCCGTCCTGAGGATACCAGGCCAGACCAGCGACCAACGCCGCCTCGCCCCGCCGCCAGCGGATCACTGGCAGCGCCGCCAGAGCGGCCACCGATCCCCGGCCATAGCTGTTGCTGTAAGCCGCGATGCTGAGGTCAAAGCCAGCGAGATCCTCCCAGGTCAGGATCAGGCCGGGCGTGCTGCTCTCAAACCCCGTGCCGCCTGGATGCTGCGCGCCCAGCAGGACCGACAGGCGGTCAGGGCCAGCGACAGCGGGCAGGCCGATGCAGCTGAGCAGGACGACAAGGGCGCGGATCATCTTCAACCTCGTTTGGTCTGGCGGCCCGAGAAAACCCGCTTGCCGAAAGCGGTGTCCGTGCCGGTGTAGGTGGCGTTTGTGAGATAGGAGGCTTCGATCTGCAGGCGGCTGGCAGTCGTGAAGTCGAAGTCGTCGATGATCCAGATCGCCTGCTTGTATTCGATGTCCTGGTCGGACGCGGCACGCAGGTAGATGTACTCCACCCCGAGATTTTCCCAATCGCCGGTATCCGGGTGGTCATCCGGGCCGGTCAGCGCCCGCAGGCGGCACGCGATCCTCGTTCGGCCTGTGTCGTCGTTGCGCACTCGAACAGTCATCGTAAATACCGCAGGAACGCCGGTTGAATCGACAAACGTGGCGGGTAGGCTCAGGTCAAAGACCACCGTCTCAGTTGCTCCGGTCGCGATGTCGAGCGTCGCCTCGCTCGCCGTGTCAAACCGCGCCTCCACCGCACCAGCGGCCACATCCACCGTTGAAATCAGGATCGAAGGCGCAGTGACGGGTTCCCAATCGGACCAATCCGTTGCCCGATCGACAAGATAGATGGCCCGCGCCTCATAGGCCTGCGCCGGGATCAGACCATCCGAAATCACCAGGTAGCCCGAGCCGACATCGGCATGAGAGCCGGACAGCACGGCGCCGACACCGCCGTCCAGACGCAGCTCCCAAGACAGCGCGCGCGCATCGTCTGCACCATCGGCATCCCAGGTCAGCCGTATTGCCGGGCGGCGGTCAATCGCAGCGCCGTCCGCCAGGGGCTCGGGCGAAGCCGAGAAACCGGGCACCGCTTGCGGGGTCGACGGGGTTGTCGTCGTCGAAGGCGCCGGCACGGCGACCTCGTCAGCCGCCTCCCAGGCGAAATCCGCCGCATCCCGCTCGCGCAGGCTCAGCCCCTGCAGCATCGACATCAGGCTGTCGGTCAGCGAGGTGATCTCGAAGGTCTTTGACGAATAGCCCCAGCGGGCGCTGGTCCAGCCGACCGTTTCCAGCGGCTCCAGAACAGCGGCCTCGGGCGGCAGCACCAGGCGATGGCTGCGCATCCGCCGGTGATCGGCGATGGCGGAGGTCATCAGCCGCTGCACCTGTATCCCATGCGGGCAGGCGGGCAGGCTGAGATTGGCAACCAGGCGACGGCCGCCGTCCTCGGCTTCCCAGCTTGAAGAGAAACGCGGCGGGGCATCCTTGGCCTCCCAGAGCGAGGCCGGTTCGGGATAGGTCGCCGTGATGCCATTATAGGTGTCGGCCAGACCCGGAAACGGCGCGAACTCCTGCGCCTGGCTGGCGATGATGTCCTCATCCGTCAGGAAATAGCTCGGCAGCGCCGGGGCGCCGACGCGGATCTTCCAGATGCCGCCAACCTCGACCAGGGAGCCGGAACAGGTCTTCAGCAGCTCCTCGATGACGCCAGCAGGCTCCATGTCGAGGTCGATCTCGATTCCGGCGCGGTACTGGGCCTCGGTGCCTCCGGCGTCGAGCGCCACGGGCAGGTCGCATTCGGTCATCGCGGCAAACCAGTTGGCCAGCGGCAGATCATCGGCACTGCACTCGCCGCCCCAGATCATGCCTGCGCCGACATCGATGCCGCGCAGGATGTTGTAGATCATGACAACCGGGTTTTCGGTCTGGGTCCAGGTTGCGGGATCGGACCAGCGCTGTGCGCCGCTGCCCCCCACCGTGCTGTCCGCACGCGGATCATAAAGCGGAATGCCCAGCATCTCGAACCGCAAGGCCGGCAGCCCGTTGAAGCGCTCGCGGTCATATTTGAACCGGCAGACCGCGTAGACGGTGCCCGGCCCGATCATGTCGCTGGCCCAGGGCCGGTCAGGGTCGGCGGCAAAGGCGGCCAGCAGGTCTGGATGCACCGCGGTCTGCGATCCGTCGAGAAAGTCGATCCAGGCGGCGCCTGCAAGATCGCCCGTCACCGGGCGGCCCCAGCTCGGGTCAGCCGGGCCCAGTGCGACATAGTCGTCGTTGATCACCACCCGGGCCAGCGTGCAGCCCGGCACCACGCTGAGGGCAATGGTGTAGACCAGCCAGGCCCGGGGCGTCTTGCCAGCACTGCCATAGCTCATCGGCGGGGCGATCAGCTGGCCGCCGGTGGCATAGCGGCCGAGCATGATCCGTTGCGGCGTGGTGCCGCCGGTGGTGGTCATCTCGGTCTTGATGCCGGGCTGGCGCGGCGTGCCGCGCAACGCCATCGCCAGCCGCGACAGTGCGACCGAGGCTACGGTTCTGACCAGCCATGCCGTCAGGGCGTTTATCGCTGCAAACCCTTTGACCGCCGTGATCAGGCCGCCGATCGCCGTCACAAGCGGCCCCGCCTCTGCCGGGGTGGCCAGCGCAACGAGAAGCCAGAGGGCAAGATACCACCTCATACCCGCCAGACCCTCCGCGCTTCGGTCAGCGGCACAAGGGCGGCGCCGCGCGGATGCACGGTGTAGATCATCTCGCCCTGGATAATGCCCATCGCGGGCAAGCCGTCCGCCCCGTCCAGCAGGGCGATGTCGCCGACCGCGCCATAGGCGACGGGCACCTCTTCGAGGCCGCTCACCACATGCGCCCAAGGGTCCGAACACCCATGCTGAAGGGCCAGCTCAAGCCCCTCTTCAACGGATCTGTAACGGCCCCGCCAGCCCGCCATCACATCGACGCCGGTCAGCGCCGCCCGGCCCCCGGCCGCGAAGAGGATGCAGTCATGCTGGCCCGGCCGATACGGGGCCCGGGCCGTCGCCGCGACATAGTCCGCCAGACGGCTGCGCCAGTCGGGGAGCCTCATGCGTGCCCCCCGGATTTCCAGCCGCCGAGACCCGACCCGGACCCGCCACCCGGCGCGGGCGCCTCATAACGCTTTTCGCCCCAGTAGACCGGCACCTTGCCGCTGACATCGGCATAGCGAAACAGCCGGTCGTCGCTGCCGCGCTGGCGCATGGCGGCGTCCGAGTATTTCGCGGTCAGCCCCCGGGTCAGCGCCATGGCGGCCGAGGCGACGGTCAGGGTGATCCGGCCCGCACTCAGCCCCTTGGCGGGGACGGTGCGTGGGGCCCCATCAACCCAGCCCTTCCAGATCCGGTGCGGTGCGGCCACCGGCAGGTGGCTGATCGGATCGGTCAGCAGCCGGTGGATTTCCACAGGGGCAAGCCGCAAATCATAGCCCATGGCGGCATCGACCACCTCGGGCGCGGCAGTGGCCAGCCAGACCGAAATCCGGCGCACGGTCAGTCCGGTTTCGATCACCAGATCGTCCATGCCCAAAAGACCACCGGCGCCGTGATAGGTGCGGTCAACACCGCCCACGTTGATCACCTGGTCGTCGGAACCGTTCCAGAACCCGGTCGGCTCCGGCGCCCCCGTTGTCCGGTCGCGGGCAACGATCCAGACCAGCAGGCGCGGACGCAGACCGTCGCGGGCCTGCAGCTGCGTCAGTTCTGCGGGGGCATAGCTGCGCATCGCTATCTCAGCGTCTGGGTCCAGGCGATCTGCGCCTCGGACGTGATGGTGTGGGAGGTGATGCCGGTCGTGTTTTCGCCGGGAACGAGCCGGGCTTTGCAGCGCGGCCTGACCAACTGGACTGCGGCGCCCGCAGCGGCACCGGGCCGGATCGGCGGGTTGACCTCGATCAGCCCGGTCTGGCCCGCGCCATTGGCAACCGCCGCCGCCACCACCTCATGCAGCGCATATCGGGTCGGACTGCCATAGGTGAAGCTGATCAGATCGCCCCGGCTGATCGGATAGGCGGCCGGAAGGCCTGTCAGGCTCAACTCCCGCATGCTGCCGCCGACCGCGAGGATGGTCGGAGTTGCCGCGCCGAGAATCGTGCCTTTCGGGTCGAGCCGCGGCCAGGGCCGGGTTGGGTCGGAGACGAGAAAGGACGTGCCTGCCCGGCGCAGGATGTTGATCAGCGGCCGGATGGCCGACACCTCGTCATGCGTCATCACCCCAAGTTCGATCCGGCCGGACCAGAGCGATGTTCCGAGATCTGCGGTCAACACCTCGCCGCCGGTGGTCTGGCTCACGTCCAGAGCCTCGGGCAGGTCCAGTTCCGCTTTGCCGATGGGCAGGAGGTCGTAGAACTGTGCAAGGGTCAGCGGGAAGGTCAGGACAGCCATCTCACCCCCTCACGCGCGGGTGGCTGTCGATCTCGGCCACCCGGCCGGGCAGCGCCTGACGGCTCCACTCATCGACCACCACCTGCGACACTTCGATCGAGGTGTCGGTGGCAATGTCGCGCACCGCTGCCTGCCAATTGCGGTCGCGGTCCATGCCGATCCGGATATCGAGCTGCATCTTGCCGCCAGCGCCGCCGGTCGAGGCCGGGCCAGAACCGGCGCTGCGGCTGTCGGGTGCCATACGCCATCCGCGCGGGGCGCTGGAGCCGACCAGACCGCCATCGGCAAAGCCCGGACGGCGGCTGCCGATCAGATCGACAAGCCGATCAACCGGCACCCCGGCGTTGATCGCCTCGAGGAGCGGCATGGCGCGACGGGCGGCCGGAGCATTGACCACGAACTCATCGACCGACAACCAGGCCGGGATGTTATCTTCGCGCGGCCCGCCCACGCCCGGCACCCGACCACCATCGGCAAACGGCATCGGCAGTCCGGCCCAACCCGTCCCACCGCCGCCGCCAAGCCCAAACAGGCTGCCGAGCAAGCCGCCCAGGTTCAGCCCGCCGCCACCCCAGATCATGTCCCAGGCATCCGAGGCCAGCATCTCGGCCAGCTTATCCAGCACCATCGCCAAGGCCCCGCCGAACGAGGTGGCGCCGCTGAGAAGCTGCTGAAACGCGTTGCGCCCGGTCTCACCGATCTGATCCAGCCGGTCGCGGACTTCCTCCAGCCGCATCCGTTCCGCGATCAGGTCGGCGACACTCTCCTTCTCACGGTCGGATGCATCCTTCAGCGCCTCGTGGTTCTTCAGGATTTCCTCCTGGACCGGATCCAATACGCGCAGCGCTTCAATCTGTCGGTTAAGTTCTGCGTAAAGCTGGGCGTAGGCATCGGCCTCCTTCTTCGCGCCGCCTCCGCCTCCGGCTTTGCCGGCACCGGAAGCGCCTGCGGTCGGGAGGCTGACCGAATTACCGGAGCCGGGGTTGTCACCGAACGTGAAGCCGCCGCCGACACCAAGGTTGCCGACCGAGCCGACACCACCAAAACTCAACCCGCCCGGTTTGGCGGGAGTTCCGCCCGGCTTGACCACCGATCCGTCCGAGACCGTCAGCCCGACATTGGCGATCGCGGCCGCGTTCCGCAGGGAGATGCCAAGGTTTTGCGCCAAGAGCATCGCCTGTCCGGCCGCCGCCGCGATTCCCGCCGCCATGTTGATCGCAGCCACACCGCGCGCCGCGTCCCAGGCATCCATGAGATCATCCGCAAGCTCGCCGCTGATCCCCTGGGCAGCGAGTTGCGCTTCGTAGACCTGCCGCTCGGCCGCCGCACGGGCATAGGCCACTTCCAGGCTGTCAGCCCCCCATCTGGCCGTCAGCTCGACGATGCGGGCCTCCTGCTGATGCTGCGCCAGCATCTGGTCGGCGGCGGTCCGCGCGGCAGCGATGCGCGCAGCCTCGGCCAGTGCCTGGCGTATCGCCTCCTGCCCACGCATCTGCTGGGCCTGCAAGCTGTCTCGCCCGATGCCCAGTTCGCGGATCTTCGCCTCGACCGCTGCATTCGCCTGACGCGCCTCTTCGGCACGGACTTCGGCAGACTGCTCGCCATAAGCAAGCTTCAGGCGCGCCAGCTCTACTTCCTCGCGTCCCGCCGCCAGCAGATCGCGGGCGTCCTGAAACCCCTTGCCCGGGTCGCTCGGCTTGGCGACATCGACAACGGTCGGGCCACCCATCCGGGTGTTTTCGGTGCCTGTGGCGCGGGCGAGGTCAATGGCCTGACGCTGCGCTTGTGCCTGCGCCGCGACGATCCGCTCAATCGCGCTTTCGGTCGCAATCAGGGAATCGTAATAGGTCAACTGGGCGGCGTTCATCTGGTCGATTCCGCCAGCCGCGGCGACCAACTGCTGCTCCAGCCGACGGACCACTTCAAGCTGGGAGGACGGGCCCTCTGCTGTCTGAAGTGCTTTCAGTTCGCGCTGGAATGCGGCAACCGGGGCTGAAGCAACCTTGGAGGGTCTATCGCGGCGATAGGCATCAACGCCCAGCAGATCGGCGATTTCTTGCGAGCCGGTGTTGAAATAATCACCGGAAAGTTCACCCCTCAGCGATTGAAAGGTCTGCCGCAAATCCAGCAAAGACCGGGTCTGCGCCAACGCGGTCAGATTGCGCTGCATCTCGACCAGCACCGGGTTGATCGCGCCGAAGTCGGAAACGATATCTGCTGCGGTGCGCTTCGACTGGCTCCCGAACTCCCGAACAGAGCCGGTCATGTCGGTGACCGCGTCTTCAGCCGACTTCGCCTCGGAACCCATCGACATCAGCGACTGCACCGCGAATGCGCCAAGTGCAATCGCCCCCATGGTGACCAGGGACATCGGGCTGACCATGCCCATCAGCGCAGACCGGATCGCGGGGCCAAGGGCCTGCCCTTCCTTGCGCATCATCCCGAAGACCTGGCTGACCTGAGTGCCCTGCTGGATCGCCAGCATCATCGGGTTCTGGCCAGCAGCCATCATCATGAAGATGTCGTTCGCCTGGAAACCGAGGTTGGCCAGATGGGAATTTGCAGCTTGAGCCGATTGCCCGAGCTGCCGCAGCCCCGGCGCCATGGCTTGCGCCGCCCGCTCCCGGGCCTGGGATGCACCAATCGCGGAGAGTGCCCCCATACGCTCGGCTTCGGCGATGTCGCGCAGCTCCATCTCATAGCGCTGAGAGGCAGCAAAGAGCGGATCATATTTGGCCCGCACCTGATCGAGGACGGACTGATAGAGCCGGGCCTCGTCGGTCGCTTGCCGGAAATCCGCCGCGATTTCGTCGATCCCGAGCGAGGCATCGCCAAGAGCGGCAAGCGTGCCCAGAAACGTCGAAGGGCCGATCCGCGACATGGAGGCGCCCAGCTTGCCGACCACCGCGTCAAGGGACTGCGTGGCTGTGACCGCGCGCAGAAAGTCGCGTGTCGTCGCCTCACTGGCCTCTCCGGCGGCGGTGATGCCTGCGCCGCCGGTCCTCGCAACCTGACCGGCCTTGGCCACGGCAGCGCCAAGCTGATCCGTCTCGCCGCGCAGCCCGGCAATGGCAGAGCGCGCCCGACCGGTATCGGCCTCAAACAGCATGCTGACGCGCAGGTTACCGGCCACGGGCGTTAAGCTCCTCTATTGCCCCGGATTCGATGTCGCGAACCTCGGCCCACAGGCCGGGGGTCATCTCGATGCCCGCCAGATCAAGCCCGGCGCGGGCGGCGGTGTAGTCGAGGCCGAGCCACAAGAGCCGGGTCGCCTCGAGGCTGGAGAGCGCCTGCGTCCGCCACTGGCCCGACACCGCGCACCAGGCGGTCCATGCGGGCAGATGGTCGGCCCAGAGACCCTCGTCTTCCGCCGCCTCTTCCAGTTGCAGCACGAGCCTCATCCGGGCGGCGTCCTCCTTGGCGCGGGAAAGGTCGCGGCTTCCGCCACGGTCGCCGCGCGCCCAGACCCGCCCGGCGGCGGTCAGTTTCCCCGCTTGGCGCCCATGAGTTGGGCCTGATAGGTGTCGATCACCGCGCGGCGGACAAAGAGATCGCTCAGCACCATGGTCATCGCCTCGGGGCTGAAGATCAGCGGCACCTCTTCACCGTCGCGGTCATCGGTCAGCCCATCCCAGCCGATCAGCACAGCTTTCAAAAAGGCATCCTGCCCGGCCGTGTCCAACAACTTGTGTTCGGCGATCTCAGGCACCGACAGAGCCCGAAACGTCGCCGTGAAGCTCTGGGTTTCGACGGCACCGTCATCAGCCGGGAAATCGACGGTGACCTTGGCTTTGAACTGGCGGTTTTTGACGATCTTCATGGTGCGGACTCCGGTCAGGTAAAGGCGATGGTGAACTGGTCGTTGCCCGAGGTGGGCACGGGCACGAACTTCAGCGGCCATTCGGTGATGCCGTCCTGTTCGGCCAGCCCGGTGGGGCGCTGCACCTGTGCGGCAGGAACCGACAACGTGCAGATCTTGCCCGCCCCGGTGCCGTGGATCAGGCTGATGGCCTGCGCGGTACCGGCAGCGGCAAGGCTGAACGGGTTGTAGGTCGCCAGCGGCACCGCCTCGATCTGCATGTCGATCATCTCGCTGCGATCGGTGATCAGGATGCTTTCCGACCGGACCAGCATGCGCGGCGTCACCTTGTTGCCGGCATCCAGGGAGAAGGACCGCAGGACAGCGGCCACGGCGCCGATGGTAAAGGTCGGCGTATTGGCGCTGCTCGCCACCTGGGGCATCTGGGTCAGCTGGGTGCCGTAGGTCGCCGTCGGCATGGCCAGCGCAGCGGGCTGGGTGAAGAGCCCGGTGAACTCGAACTCCAGATAGACCACGCCCTGGGCGGACATGACGTATTTGAAGGTGCCGCGGGCGCCTTTGAACAGATAGTTCGTGCCGTCATTCACGAAGTAGATCGTGCAGCTTTCATGGGCCGACGAGACCGGGTTGTAGGTGACCGACGTCGCTGCGACGATGGTTTCGGCCATGGCGCAGGACCGCAGCAGCACCCCGATGGCCGGGACGGTGCCCGCTGTGCCGGAGCCTTTGACCTCGACCTTGAAGCTGATCTTGGCATGCAACCCCGCCGCGATGGTGGGACGGGCGCCCATATAGGGCCGCTCGAACCCGCGGGTGACGTCCTGCCCCTCCATCGGCATGACGCGCACGTCCTCCGCCAGAATGGCATTGGCGGCGCCGGTGGGCGTCGGGTCGGTCCCGTAGACCGTTTCGATCTTGGCCAGCAGGGCCTGCAAGCGCCAGAAACTCGGCATTTACGCCTCCTTTGCAGGGGCTTTGACCGCCCCTTTGACAGTGGGTTTCACGGGCTCGTCGGAGGCCGCATCGGGTGCCGGGGCAGCGGCGGACTGCAGCTGCCCATCCGGCTGGCGGATGTAGCTGCCGCCCGCCTGGGGCAGCGGGTGGGTGGTCATGGCGAAATCCTCAGTTGGTCAGGCAGGCTGAAATCCAGTTCGTAGATCGCCACGCCGCGCGCAAAACTGGCGAGAACGACTCGCTGCAAGGCGAAGACCCCGGAAGTATTGGCTGGGGTCCATCCGCAGATCGCGGCGGCAAGCTGATCGATCAGGCCGCCGGCCTCGTCGAGAACTTGCGCGCCGTTTGGATCATGAGTGCGCAGTGACAGGATCAAGGCGAATTGCCGCTCGATCATCTGACGATAGGCCGAGGCCGCCGTGGCAGCTCTGGGTGCGCCCGCGATTCCGATCGGAAGAACGTGGACGCAGGGTGTCAGGGTCGGCACGCTGTCCGCTTTCATCAGCGCCGCCAGAGCGGCCGCACCATAGACCCGGCCCTGCAGTGCCGGAACCGCCTCGGAGACCCGGGTGATGATTGCCGGGATCATTGGAGTCTTTCCAGCAGGCTGGGGAAGTGGATCGCAGCAAGATTGTGGATGTCGGTCTCTTCATCGCGCGAGATGCCGAGATAGGGACGCGCCGGAATGTCGCCCCAGGGCGAGAGGACAGTCATCTGCCGTCCACGCTTGTCCTCGCCGATCCAGATGCCCAGCGATCCGACGGCAGCGCCCATCTGGTGGACGGCTGCGTAAGGCACATTCGTGCCGACCAGGACGTGATCCGGGGCGGCCCAGGCATTGATGCTGGTCCGCAAAATACCTGACAGGACCAATGTGCGGCCACCATCCTCGGTCGCGCGCTTGCTGGGGACCCACGGGGTGCCGTCCGGGCTGACATTGGTCGAACCGATACGCTGAACCGCACCGTTCACCAGCACCCGTCCAACCGCATCCATGAAAGTGGTCATGTCGGTCAGGCCCGTGACCAGCGCGCCGAGGCCAGCCTGAAGCGCCGCGTCTTCCAGTCCGACGGTGAAGATCACGCCGCTCATCAGAACCCCCGCAGCGAGTCGCGGGTCAACTGCCGGTCGGCGCCATCCGTCATGGCCACACCGGGCGTGGTGATCTCCGGCGCCAGCGCCCCGCCATCACCCAGGGCGGCATCGCCACGCGACACCGATTTCAGGAAGGCGATGGCATCATCGCGCAGGCTTTTGCGCGCCTCCATGCTGTGGCCGATGTTCACATAAAGCCGGTGCAGGGCGAGGTCGCGGCAGATGGTCTTCAGAATGCGCGGAGGATCGGCCTGGATGCGGGCAAGGTCGGTCACAGCCTTGGCGATGTAGCTGTCGATCTCTGCCGAGGCGTCATCCAGGGCTGATTGAATGCGCACATCATCGACCGCGCCAAGCCCGTCGTCGAGATCGGTCAGCGCAACCAGGTCTCGACGGGGAATGCTGGCAGTGAACTCGGCGATGGTGGCGTAGGACATATCGGCCTCTGGTTCGGTTTGGTGGGGGGCCATCCTCCCCCCTGGCTGCCGGGTCCAGGGCGCGGGTTCGCCCCTGGCTTGGCACGATCGGGGCTGCGGCAGCTTCCCCTGGTATCTGGTTGCGGGAGCAGGACTTGAACCTGCGGCCTCCGGATTATGAGTCCGGCGCTCTGCCGACTGAGCTACCCCGCCGGAATTCAGGCTTCGGGCACGGCGATGCTGAAGCGGGGATCACCACGCAGGATTGCAATGTCGTCGTCCGTCAACTCGCCTGCGGGCACCTCGGTCGGGCCGGACGGCCAGCGACGGCCCAGCCGACGGCGGCCACCTTCGGCCAGACAGGTCACGACAATCCGCGCCTCACCGGGGCCACCAGCGCCGGTGGCACCATCGGCCGGATCGACGTTTCCCAGGGCATCCTTGTCGGCGGGGAGGATCGTCTCCTCCCCGCCCTGCGCCGCCGCTTGACCTTCGGTCGGCGCTTCCGGAGGGGCGGCCGGTATTCCGGCGGCATTTTCCCCCTCGGTATTCTGGTGGGCCAGATTCTGATGGGCCAGTGTCGTGGTCGCCTTTCGGGCCATGGTCATTCTCCTGTCGGCTTATCGTCGGGGGCGGGCCTGCCGCCCCCTCGGGAAACCGACCGCAGGGCGGTCAGGTCAGAGGGTCAGGCGGGTTTCGACATGCAGATCAGCGGTGTTGCGCCACTTGTTGGTGGCGCCGTTCGCGTCACGTTCGTTCAGCAGGATGTCGCGGGCGGCTCCCTCGAGCGACGGCGGCACGACCAGCAGCTTCGGCTTCAGGTTCAGCTTGCGACCGCGGTGACCGCGCATCGACATCATCGCCGCCCGGGCCAGCGCATAGTTCGCCGCGTTCAGCGTCTGCCGCGAGGCAAAGACCAGTTGCCAGGCGCCGAAGCCAGCCGCGCAACGCCGCTTGGCACCCCAGACATATTCATCCTGGTTGAAGACGTTGTCGTCGGTCAGGTTGGTCTTGGGCGTGATCCGGGCCTTCTCGCGGTCCTGGAAGATCATCGGCTTGATCGGGCGGCTGTCGTCGATCAGATACCAGGCCGCGCCCGATCCACCCTGGAAGTTCGACACCGACACCTCGGCACCCGCTTCGTTCTCGACCGGGTGATCGGTGTCGAAAAAGAACTGGCCGTCGTAATGGGTGGTGGTGAAGCCCTTTTCCAGATGCTCCCAGACCAGATCGTCGGGCAGTTCGGCAGCCACCTGCCCCATGTCGGAGACGATGGGCGTGTAGATGCCATATTGATCGTCGGCCACATCATCGACCGGAACCGCGACGGTCTTTTCAAACTTGCGGTTGGTGATGACGAAACCGTCGGTTTCCAGCCGCTCGACATAGCGCTCGCCGATCCACTCCCGCATCGGCCCAAGTTCCGAAAGTTTGGGATAGGCCTGATGCCGCGAGGTCGAATTGACCGTCATGGCGATGCGGCCATAGGTCGTTTCAACACCCGTAAGGCGGACGTTGAAGGCGGTGTTGAAGGCGATGTTCAGGGCTGCCAGGGAGGCCTGGGTGATGTCCATTGCGGATCTCCGATCAGAGGATTTCGACGACGACGCCTTCGGGCGTCACGTCCAGGCACTTGCCCGCCACGATGGTGCTGGTCGCGGACGACCCAACCGTCGTGTCATCGACGACATAGACCGAGGTGCCGATATGGGCGCGGGTGACGGCGTTGGTGCCGTCGTTGCGGAAGAGGAAAACCCCGCGCTCGATGTCGACGAAGACGTCACCGGCGGCGCCGGTGCTGTTGTTGGCCTCGGCCAGCGCCACGCCACGGACCCGCGTCGCTGTGGTCACGGCCTTGACGGCATAGCCCGAGCCATTCAGCGCCACCATGGCGCCTGCAAAGATCCGCATGGTGGCCGCGACCGGGTCGCGGAACCGTTTGCCTTCGCCAACGCGGGTACGCGGAGCGTTCTGGGTCAGTGCGGTCATGGTTCAGCCCTCCTGCATCGCGGCGCGGGTTTTCACGAAGTCGGACTCGGCCAGGCCCATTTTCGAGGCGACCTGCCGTTCCAGCGCCGACAGCCCGTCACCCGACGCTTTCGGCGGCTGCTTGCCAGCAAGCTGACGCCGCCCGATTTCGACACGGACCGGGGCGACCTTTGCCCAGGCTTCGAACTCGGACAGGTCCTTCGAGGCGAGCTGGGTGGCCCAGCCTTCAAGATCCGGCGTCAGCTTGCCGTCATCCCGCGCCTTCTCCAGCGCGGCCTCGACCTTGCCGGAGGTCACGTCCTTCTGGAGCGAGGCGAGCTGGGTCTGAAGCGCGTCGAACGACGATTTCGGCACGAAGGCCGAGGGATCGACGGCCGAACCGGCCAGCCGCGCGCAGATCTGCGTCACGGCATCGGCGCCCGTCACCTTCGCAGCCGCCCGGATCGAGGCCAGCTGGGTTTCTGCCGTGGCGAGCGCGGTCACGCGCGCCACGATGTCATCGGGCTTGTCGGCCGGCAGGCCGAGGGCACCCGCGATCTGTTCGATCGGGTTCATCAGGGTTTCCTTCGAGGCAAGTTGACGGAGTTGGGGCAAGGCTGGGTTGTTGATCAGGCCAGCACCTTCGATGAGAACGACCTGACCATCGGGCCGGTTGCGGAAGACCGGCGAGACGAAGCGATAGGCGAGGCTTTCCAGCGCCTGCCGACCGTCGGCCGTCCATTCAACCGACGCCATGATGCGGTCGCCCTCGACCTCCATGGCGGTGATCCATCCGGCGGCGCGGCTGTCGGCCGAGCCCTGACCGGCAAAGCTGCGATGATCGAAGTCGATCGGCAGCACATTGCCGGCGGCAAGCCGAAAGCTGTCGGCAATCACCGCCGCCGGATTGTCCAGGGCGAAGGCAGGGCGGCCGTCAGCAGTCCGAAACTTGCCGACCGGGATCAGTTCGATCCGGTCGGCAGGCGCGGTAGGCAAGAGGGCGTTGCCGCAGATATTTCGGATGGTGTTGGTCATGACAGCTTACTGCCAGACCTGGACGTTCAAGGGCCGTGGGATACTGTTTGGGGGGTGACCGGCCGCGCGCTGGCGGGTGCAGGCGATGCCTTAACCGCAGATACCCTTCAAAACCGCCGGAGCGCGTTCAAAAACGGCCATGGCGGGTTTTCGTGAGGGTTGCAGCATCGGAAACAATCAGGGCGCCTCAGCGGGCGTCTTATGCGACCGCTCTTCCAGCAGCCGCACCATGTCTTCGGCCTCTGCCATCGCTTCGGCACGACGGAACAAGTCGCGAGGCTGCGCCCGCAGCCATTCAAGCTCGCGGCGCCAGGCTGCGAGGTCGAGCAGGTCGGGAGTCGGACGCAGGACGATGGTCACGATAGCCTCTCAATCAGATCGGCGTAGCGGGCAAACAACTGCCGCAACCGATCCGTCACGCTGTAATGGTAGTGGATCACCCCCCGCTTCTCAAGGAAAAGGCCAAGCGCGTGCTGCGAAACCTGCATCCGGTCCTCTGGTGACAGATGAGCCAGATCGGGCTGGCGCAGCGCGTTGACCGCGAAATCGCGTATCTGATTGCGCAGGGGCTCGCGGCCGACGACTGCGCGCCAGATCGACCCACCTGGGGAGATGGCCGTAATCGCGCGGATCTGCGGATGCTGAAGCAAGCCGATGTCTTCGCGCGACAGCCCGGTTTCGGTCAAATGGCTGTGCAGAATCGTGGCACGCGCGGGCAAGCCACCGATCACAGCCAGCTCATCGACTGACACGAAGTCGGGCCGTTCCGGTGTGGCATCGGACATGGCGATGCCTTCGCCCTCCGCGTCCGCGATGATCAGTGTCTCGCGCCCGATGCCTAGGCGACGCAGGCGCAGGCTCTGCAGGTGCCCTCGCTCCACGGCACGCCGTTCGGTTGGCAGATCAGGCATGACTTCTACGGCGCGGCGTTCGATGTCGAGCCAGACCGCCCCCGGGTTGGTATCGAAGCCGGGGTGAATGCCGCGCGGGATCATGTGGACCTCACCGGAGCGGGCGTGGGTCCATTCCTCTTCCTCCAGATCCAGCGCCTCGTCCGGGGTCCGGCTGTTGCGGCGCATCCAGCCCTCGGTGCGCTGGATCACGAGACAGCCGCAGAAATAGCCGTTGGGCGGATAGATGCGCAGCCAGACGGGGTCATCGACCCGCCAGATCCTGTCGTGGAACCGGGTATGGGAATGGCGCTTGGTCGCCCGCTCGATCTGGATGTAGTGCAGGTAAGGAAACGCCTGCTTGGTGCGCTGGATCGCGGCCCAGTGGCCAGCGGCATGGGCCGTGCGCATGTTGGTATCAAAAATCACCCGCAGCCGGTGCATCGAGCCGAGTTGGACTTCCTTCAGCTCGCCCGTCACCGGGTCTTCCATCATCTCCTTGCCCCACCAACCCATTTCCTTCAGGCGGGGAGCAAGCTCTGCCTGGAACTGCTGGAGGGTCCGCCCATCGGCGAGGGTGCGATCGATCTCGGCCCGGATCGCGCGGGACACGTCATCGCGCATCGCCTTTGCCACGACCCAGTTGCGGGCGTGATCTTCACGCCAATGGTCCAGATGGTCGAAACGCTGCAATTCATGCGCAAAGCCCTTCGACCGGAAATATTCGATGGCCTCGCGATGCGGCAGCGGCTTCAGTTCGGTCCTCGCCATGGTCACTCCCGGATATTGGCGCCGACCTGTCCGGCCATCAGCGCGCCGAAGGTGGCGCCGGTCAGCAGCTCTTGCAGAGGCCCGGGTGGCCCGGCCCGGAATGCCTCCAGGATGTCGTTCACCTCATCTAATTCGCGCGCGCGCGCGAGGGCTTCAATCAGATCGCCGATCTCGGCCTCCACCGCGCGCTGCATCCCGCCCTCCCGGATCAGCGTGTCGATCAGCCCGTCGATGCTGTCGCGGGCCGGATCGAGGCGGGAGGCGACCTGCCGGGTGGCCTTGGGCGGTGTGGGGTCGGGCGGGAGCGGCCCCGGCGGCACGTCCACCGGAGGCGGTTCGGGCGCGGGCGGTGCCAGCACCTCTTCACCATCCTCGGGCTCGCGCAGGGCGAATACCTCGCGGACCTGCGCCACGGCGATCTTAAGCCCGGCCTTGGGGCCTTTCTCCATAAGGTCCATCATCAGCTTCGGGTCCACGGATTCCGGCGGCGGGAAGCTGATCGTGGGCAAGGCGACGGTGTCCGGGAAATGCAGCCGCTTCAGCGCACCGGCCAGATCGCGCTGAAGCGTGGCGGCCAGCTGCTCTGCATCGGCATCGCGGATGTCGTCGCGGACCTTTTCGTGGATATTGCCGACGGCATGGCCACCGGCGATGGCGTCGGTGGTGGCCACCTGACCGAGGACACCCTTGGAAAGCTGTTCGTCCCAATAGCGGGCGTTGCCCTCATACATCTTGTCTGCGCCCGTGGTGCCAGAGGTGATCACCTCCAGATCCATGTCTTTCGGAATGATCGCCGCCATGTCGACGCCAATCTGGCGCGCAGCCCGCAGAAGGGTCCGACGATCCTCCGGCGAAGAAGAGGTACCGTACTTGCCGAGGCGCAGCGGATGACCATAGGCCTCGAGGAAGATGGCCCAGTCCTTCAGCGTGTAATTCTTGAACAGGTAGGCCCATCCAGCGAGCCGTGCGAGACCGCCCCGGATCGCCAAACCCGATTTCGCCTTGGCCATATGAATGATGTATTTGTTCAGGCTCAGAGGCTGGGGCCCGGCATTGTCCCGCAGATAGAGATATGCCGCATTCTCCCGGTCGAACTCGAACCAACGCGGATCGACCAGTTCCATGCCGCTGATCTTGAGGCCTTTGCCATCGCGCTCCCAGAGGATTTCGGTCACGGAATAAGCCTTGCCGAGAGCATCCATCATATCGATCAGGCTGGTGCGGACGGCGGCAGAGGTCAGCGCGGCCCGGGTCATGTCGGCCAGTTCGTTGGCCGCGGCACTGGTGTCACCGGGGGCAACCTGCACGTCCAGAGACCGGATCGCTCGCTTGCGGACGCCCAGGACCGCAGCGTAATGCAGATCCTTCTCTTCCATCTGTTCAGCGAACTCGAGATAGGCGGTGGCATCTCCGATCTCGGACTCGCGCAGGATCGCGGCCAGCCGCGGCGGCGTCAGACCCTCTGCCGGATGACCTGACTGGATGGAACGGATCGAGCCAAGCGCGGGCACCGCCTCGCGTTCAAGCAGTTGCGACTGAGGCACCCGCTTCAGCGGCCGCCCGAATTGATCCACCAGCATCACCATGCCCCTCCATCGCCCCAGCGGCCGGAGCCGCCCTTGTCCTCGTCATCATCCTGATCGGGGTCGGCCCAGCGGCTGCGGGTGCCGGGCACCCCCTGATAGCCGAAGCTCTCCGGCCCGAGGTCAGCAGCTGTAACGGCCAGCGCCAGCGCCCAGAAACGGTCGGCGTGGCCGTCGCTGTCGCCGTCCGCGACCAGACGCCGGATGCCGGTCACCCCAACCTGCGACTTGATCGAATGCAGATCGGCGCGCAGCAGCGGATCACCAGCCGGGATGCGGGTCTTGCGGTCCTGCATCGACTCCTTCAGGCCCGTGGCCATGTCGAGCTTGGAGGCTGTGCTGAAGAGGACGCCTTGCACCCGTTCTGATCCGTGACGGGCCTTGGCATCCTCGACCGGCTTTTCGCCCATGCCGGTCTGGTCCATCGCCACCCGCACCACTCGGTAACGCCGCATGACGTCATCGAGCAGCCGATCCTGTTCGGCAAAGCTGATGCGCTTTTTGGCGATGATCTCGCGCACCATCAGCACTTCGCCGACCAGTTCCGAAACCACGATGACGAAGAGGTCGTTGCGCGCGGCGATATCGACACCGACAAAGCACATGCCGCCCTTATAGCCACCCGGATCGCCCGCCTCGGTATGCTCGCAGGCCGAAATCAGATCATAGTCGAGCCAGGCCGAAGCCTCATCCAGCCAGGCGAGTTCGAATTCCTGCGCCCACTTGTCCTGATCGGCCATGCCGCGCCGCAACTCGTCGATGTTGACATCGAGCCCCTGCTTCACCGCCTCATAAATATCGACATGATGCTTCGACCAGCCGTTTTCGGCGGTGGTCATCAGCTCGTAGAATTTGTTGCCCTTGCCGTTCGGGGTGCTGATCACCCGGATTTTGTGGTTGCCGCGCGCCGCCACCGGAAGGGCCGAGCCCCAGATCGCCCGGCTGTCCTTGTGGAAGGCGAATTCGTCCAGCAGCAGGTTGCCGCCAAAACCCCGCGCGGAATCGGGGCTGGCCGAAAGGGCCACCACACGCGAACCGCCGGGGAAATGCACCTCATGGGTCTTGTAACTGGCCGCAGGCACATCGACCCTGAAGGTCTCGCCGCCTTGTTCCACCTCGCGCTGATAGGCCGGAACCCGGAATTCATCCTCGACGAACTGCGGTTGCCCCCGGTTTGAAAGGCCCTTCAACACCGCGTAATAGGCCCGCGTCATCGGCTTCAGGGCATCCTCCAGCGCTTCCTTGGCGGTGGCCTCGGACCGCGAGAGAATCGTCCAGCGGATTTTCCGCTGCTCGATCTCTGCCCGGGTGCAATCGTCAACGATCTCGCCGCAGGAGCCGAAGGTCTTGCCGCCGCGCCGGGTGAACATGCCGATCTTGAAGCGGCTGGCATCCGTGATCCATGCCTTCTGGTAAGGCAAAAACTTGATGATTGGGCTGTCAGGAACGGCAGCGCTCATTGCATGAAATCCTGGAAGGCATCTCCGGCTTCGCGTTTGCAGCGTGACCACAGGCGATCAAGGGCCGAGGCGCATTTGCCTTTGCGGCCAGCGCGATGAAACACGCGTCGGGTCGCATCGGGAACCCGGGACCAATGCCGACCGCAAATCCACTCACCACCGCTATTTCGACGGGTCGTGCGGTGACAGCCGGGAACACAGCAATTTATGTGGAAAGCGGTCATGCTGACTGGATCAGGTTACTGCGCCGCAGCGGTGATCGCCGCGAATAGTTGCCGGTCGCCCGCCGCGACCTTCTGCGTCACGGCAACGAAGCTGCGGACACCATAGGTCCAGGCCCAGCTGGTCTTGCCGCCCGGCAACATGATCTTCTGCTTTTCAGACAGGTAGAGCGGCCCGCCATTGAAGGTGAGATCGTCAATGTCCCGATCCCACAGCTCCCCCAAAGTCCAGCCTTGACCCAGAAGGGCCTGCACATCGGCGGCATCCGACTTGCGCACTAGAAGCACTGCATGGATTTCACCCATCTCGGCCGATGCATTCGCCAGTTCGACCGGATCATTCACGGCGCGGGCCGAGGCCCATTCATCCCCGTCGCCATCCTCGCCTGTCTCGATCCGGACGATGGTGCGCCAGAAGAGATCGGACCCCGAACCGATGCCATCGACCAGGACGGCCGAGCCGGGGCCGAGGTCGGAGAGTTCATCGAAGCCCGAGCGGGGCGGGAAGATCAGCAGCGCAAATTCGGTGCCATAGGACGCGACGGCCTTCGTCTGGCAACCCTCGAGCGAGCGGGCATAGATGGCATCGATCTGAAGGATGCCCATCTGCGCACGACCGGCGCAGACCGCGAGCGAGATTTCGTCGGACCCGGCGAAATTGACCACGGCGGCTTCGACACCGCGCTGTTCAATGCGCTGTTCGATTTGCAGTGCCCGCCGGTCATAGCCGCCGCCCGGCTTGCCAGCCGCGATGGTCAGGGGTTCAGCCAAGGCCAGGACGGGGGCCAGCAGCGCGATGGCAAAGCAAAGGGTGAGAGGAAGCCAGGAAAGAAGGTGGAAGGCGCGATTTCGAAGCATGTTCTGTCCTCAGATGGTTTCACGAAAGGAGAGGAGGTAGGGTTGCCCGCGCCAGAAGCTGATCCGGGCAACGCGGCCAAGGTGTCGGACGATCTGGTGCCGCCCGAAGACCCAAGCGGCGGCGAGATGCCACCACCGGGCGTTCTGGAAGTGCAGCTGGGCCAGCAAGATCAGGGTGCCTTTGGCTTCGTCAGAGGGCTGCATCATGCAAACCCCATGATCTGGCGGGCCTGTTCGCGGAAATCTGCTGTGATCTCGCCCGCCTCGACTGCAGCGTCGAGCTTGGCAGATTGGGCCTTGCGGTCCTTTTCCTGCATCGCCTGCACGATGCCCGACGACGACATGACGTCCTTCATCATCCGGGCAAGAAAATGCAGGTTCTGTGGGCTGATCTCGGCACCTTCTTTCTGCACCTCTGCCTGCATGACCTTGAACGCCAGCGTGGTGAGCATCTGGAACAGCACGTTCTGGCGCTGCGCCTGATCGTCCATTCCCATCTCGCCGAGCCATTCTTTCGCCCAATCCGACGCCTGCTCCTGCAGCCGGACGAACTCCTGGTACTCGGTCCCCCAGGCATGAATGGCCGATTTGCGGATGCGCAGGTTGAGCCCGGCTTCCTCAAGGCGGAAGTTCAGGGCTTCGGCCAGTTCCTCGTATTGCCCGAAGCCGCGGGCGCGCAGTTCCTCCTGAAGCCAGGCCCGCAGTTCAGCTGGCAGAAGGTCGATCTTGCGGGGCGGTGGCATATCACGCCCTCGGGCTGGGGCGCTGGATATCGGGGTGCGTCGCCCGGCCGCGCGCCACATCGGCACCGCGCGCCGTTGCCGTCGCCACCCGGAACTCCGGCTGCCCGCCAAGGATCACGAAGCCGTTCTCGGCCAGCCAGGACAGTTCAGTCGTGGTCTGGTCGCGCGAGGTGTTGATGCCGATCTGATCGCTGTTCAGCACGTCGGTCAGGATCGAGACATTCGAGGTGTAACCCGGGCTCGCCTCAAGAAACCGCAGGATGGCCAGACGGCGGTGGCGGCTGTTGAAGGTCTGAAAATCGGTCATTTCCGCTCCAGCAGATACTGTTCCACCCGCGCCAGCACGATGTCCTGCCGCTTGCCGGCATCGGTGGCGGCCGACTGGGCCGCGCGCAGTTCGCGGACATCGCCGCGCAGTTCGCCGATCAGCATGCCAAGCTGATGCAAGTCCTCTTTGGTCGGCTGCGCGCGCAGGGTCTGCTCGACACTGGCAAGGCGACCGTCCAAACGGTCCATCCGTTCCGAACCGGCCTTGAACCGGGTCTCGACGTTCTGATCGCGGGTCCGCCACCAGGTGTAGAGGATGTTGAGGATGTTCAGCGCCGCGAGCGTGACCGCCAGGGCCGGGCCGAGGTCAAAGGCGGGCGGGGTCATTGCTGGCGGTCCCCTTCGGCACGGGCGAGGTCGATACCGGCAAAAGGCGTCTTCTCATGCACCTCACGCAGCTTGGATGCTGCGAGCCGCGCCAGAACCCTTGCATCCGGGTTCAACCGCGCCAGTGCATCCGGCACACTCTGGGTCGCGTATTTCACAGCGGAATCGATCGCCGCTGGCCCGGTCAATCCCCGGCTCAGCGCGGCGCGGATGCCCGACATCAGCGCGGAATGCAGAGCCTCGCGGTGCCGCGCCTCGATTTCGATGCCCCAGCGGCGCTTCGCCTCATCGGCGGCACTGGCCAGCACCTTTGCGAGCCAGGCCGCGAGGAGCGACAGCAACAGCGGCAGGGCCGCAGCATAGATTTCGGAGAGCAGGTTCATCATGCGGCCTCCAGCCATTTCGAGACGGTGAAACCCGGGCAGGCCTTGGCGGCATATTCGTTATGGCCGCTGATCCGCCGGATCTGAGCGCGCATCCCGATCCCCTGCAGCAACTGCCGCAATGTGATGTCCTGCGCCGGGGTGAAGTGCTGGGCGAAGCGATCGCGCTCGGTCGAGCCGTGACCGCCGATCAGGCAGATGCCGATCGTGCCGCGATTGTGGTCAACGACATGGGCGCCGATCTCCGTCTCGGGGCGACCGGCCAATACCTTGCCGTCCCGGCCGATCACCCAGTGATACCCGATATTGCGCCAACCCCGGTCCTGCATGTGCCAACGGCGGATTTCGGCAAACTGGGCGGAAAGACCCGCATCAGCCATCCAGTCGGGCCGCGTGGCACTGCAATGCACAACGACCTCATGGACAGGATAGCGTGCCGCACCCTGATAGAGCATAGCGGCGGTTTCCGCCGTCAGCACCGATGACACTGCGACACCGCCCGCTGTGAGCCAAGACTGAGCGGCACGCTTGGTTTTCGTGCCGAAGAGGCCATCCACAGGCCCCGGCGAATAGCCGAGATCCCGAAGGCCCGTCTGTATGAGCGAGATTGCAGCCTTGGTCATAAAGGGCACCCGATGCTTCGGGCGCGCGCCCGGTCAGGACCGGGATGCCACATGCTGGTGAAATGGGGCCGTGGGATGCAGTTTGGGGGGATTAGCCGAAAAGGGAGAGCTGCTGCGGCTCGATCCCGGCGTCGCGGCGCATTTCGGCCCGAAGCTTGTGAATATAGGCGCTCGTCACACCGTGTTCCCGCGCCAGATCATTGGCCGAACGGGTGGGTTTGGTCAATCCGGCTTCCAGAACGGCCGCCCGAAGAAGACTGGCACGGCGCTGGATTTCCGCGCCTCGGCCCGAGGGAATGTCAATCTGGTGGCCTCCAAATCTGTCTGCCAGCCAGGTTACAATATCGGTGCCAACCTCGGCCGCGAGGGCCGAGGTAGCGGCGAACGAAGAGGTAGGCACGTCGCGGCGCTGGCCGCCCGCGTTGGCGATCAGCCGCAGGCGAGCGGTCAGACCGAGGTCGCGTTCGAGTTCATCAATCCAAGCAGTCATCCCGGCCCCGCGAACTTGCCCGCCTCGTCGCCCCAGCTGCTCCAGCCGGGGCGCTGCTGGCGACTGAACAGGTCGAGGCGGCGAGCTTCGGGCATGAGCCGTTCGGCAGAGCGGTATGCCTCTTCCGGCTTGCGGCTGTGCTCCCGCCGCAAGCCGAAGATTGTGTCGCGCACGGACTTGCTGGTCTTCGGGGCGCCGCGCGTGCCGATGAGATAGGGTTCGCCCGCATTCCTGAAGATATAGCCCGGACCGAATGCCTGTTTGCCGTTCGGCGTCATCTTCGCCCACCATCCGAGGGTCTTCAGAGCAAAGCCCCAGGCTTCGAGCACCGTGATCGCGTTCTGCAGCTGCGCGCCGCGCGCCCAGAGCCAGAGCAGACAATCCGGCGCGGCCAGCGCTTCAACCGGCATTGCGCAGATTTGGTCGAGGGGCATGGTCTGGTAATGGGCTTCCGGACTTTTCTTCAGGCCCTTCTTTGACCACATCTCCGACCTCCAGGGCGGGTCGGCCATGACCAGGTCGAATCCACCTGCAGGCCGCAGTTCGTGGAATTCGCGCAGAAGGATCATGTCACCCCCCCGCACCGGACCGGACGGAACCCACGACAGCTGTTCAGCCATTCTGCCGCTCCGTCTCGATGCCGTGGCGCTTGCACATGGCCTTCAGGGCGCGGGTCACATCATTGATCTGGCCAGCTTCGCGCAGCGCATCGATGTCGATCGGCACGGACGACCATTTGCGTTCGAACTGGGAACGGACAAAAGCATTCAGCCCTTCGCGGCCGGGCTTTTCCAGCTTGCCCGCCTTGCCCAGCAGCCCCCAGAGGACGTGGACATAACGCAAATCCCCACGCGGCGCCGGAGCGCGACGGCCGTTTGCGCCCCCCTTGTAACCTGCTTTGAAGCCCCGTTCTTCGAGAGCTTCAACGACCTTGCGCAACTCGGCGTCGGTCATGTCGGCCATACTGGCCTTGCCCGTCACCAGCAGCTGGAGATCGTGCCGGGAATCGGCATCGATGCCGAGATGTTTGCACCCGACGTGGATCTGGCGCTGGAGGTTACGGACGGTCATTGGAACCCTCGTAGTAGCTGGGACGGGCAGCGATCTCGGCCGCAATGAAATCCTCGGCGAAGAGCGGAAATTTGTTCTCGATCCGGCGGCGCAAGTTGCGTTGGCGTACCCGAGCGCGGGCCGCTTGGCTCCAGCGGCGGATCGGACGTTGATGGACGCACTCCCAACCGACTGTCCACCCAGAACCGGGTTCGTAGGGGGTGCCTGGCAGGCTTGCCTGGATGATCTCGTCCGGGATGGGGTGACTGCGATCGGAAAGAACCGACATGACGATGCGCGGCATTCCATCGGGAGGAGATGTGTAGGGGTTTCCCCAGAACAACCGGCACCGCCATTTCGCGTTCACCGATCATCCTCCGGCTTGGGCAGAGCCAGCCGAGTGGCAGCATTCGGTTTCCGCTTCTGACCCTCCTGTACTTTGGTCAGACAGCGCAGTGCATAGCCCATGTCGTCGAAATCGCAGGTTTCAAGCTCGATGCGGATGGTTGCCTTGCCGCCCCTCGAGGTCGATGAGAACGACTTCAACCGCAACGACTCTTCGGGCGTTCCAGAGAGATAGAAGCTCACATCGCACCGCCAATCTGGCGCTGCTTGCCCGAACCACCGTTCACACCATGGGCAAGGTTGACCCGATCCCCGGCCCTGAACCCGGCACTTGCCGCATTGCCGAAACGAACCGATCTGGCGGAGGTCTTCATGGCCGTCGTTTCCGGGATGCGCTGCTTCAGAACTGCGCGGGCCTTTGCCAAGGCATGATCATCCATCGACAGGTGAAACAGGTCGAACAGACGCACGCGCAACCGAGCCACCAATCCGGCGGTGAAGTCGGCAACAGCCTGCCGTTTTGTTGCGACCGTTCTCCGGCGGCGATATTCGGCCGTCGCCTTGAACGCTTCGATCTCTCGGTCCATCGCGCGGTTCAAGACGGCAACCAGATAGGTCGCGATCTCCGGGCCCGGAGCGCGGCCGAGAAACATGATCGCCGGGCTCCAGTCGTTTAGGATCACGGTCGCGCAATTTGTGCAGCGCCCAACCGCTCCCCAGATTTGATCGCGCGGGGCATTGCCACGGGTTTTAAGAGCGGCTTGCTGCTCTTCAAATTCGATGTCTTCGGCCGTCAAGCCGTGGTCGCGCATCAAGTCCGCTGCCTTTGCCAAGGCAGCTTCGGCTTCGGCTTCGGTGGCGCCACGTCCCGTGCCGAGGGCGTGCAGGGCCGCGATCCGCTTGCGAAGAGCATCATCCATCACGCCACTTCCAATTCAAGGGCGGCGGTGGCGGCGATCCGCCACTCGATCATGTAGCCCTCGGTATAGCGCGGGCCGTGCAGCCGCGCGAAATCGGTGGCCATGTCCTCAAGGTCGGCATAGCCGAGCCGCTTGGCGCAGCCCTCGAGGCGCAGGAGCGGCATGTTGCTTTCGCGGATTCCGGTGATGCGATTGCCGGTCCAGAGGATGTCCATCCGCTCGACCGCCGTGCAGATCGCACCCTCGACGATCTGACGGTGGTTGACCTTGTCCATGAGCCGGATCGGCTCACCGGGCCGGGCATGACGCAGGCGGGGCGGTTCGAAGGTCTGCTGCATCACCCCGGCGGAGATCAGCGGCACGAAACGCTGGGCGAAGGTGTAGCTGATCATGGTCACGCACTCGCCAGATCGATGGTCAGCGATTGCCAGGGGGCATCGAAGGCGTCGCGGAACTGAAAGCGCAGATAGCTCTTGGACCCGATCACATGCATCGCGTCGCGGATCGCTTCCTGACCCCGGACCCAGCGCGCATCGTCGTCATTGGTGTTCAGCAGGACAAAGACATTGGTCCGGTTGATCTGGCCTTCACGGTCGGTATCGAAGGCGTTGGTGACGATGGAGCGGATCAGCGGGTCGGCCCCGGCGGCGCGCTCGTTGAGACATTCATCGAACAGCGCTTTGGCGATCTGCATTTCAGGGCCATAGGCGATGCGATCCGCGATGCGGACTTCGATCTTCATCAGGCCGTCGAAGGTGGAATAGGTGCGGTTCCCCTTCGGGCCGCCGATCTTCAGCCCATATTCCTGCGCCATGAGCGCGTCGAACGAGCCGAGGTCTTCGTAGACATGCCCCTTGAACCGGGCAATCTGCGCCGCAAGTGCATATGCAAAGCCGAAGACTTTACGGACCATTTCGTCCTGCAGCTTCTTCATGGCCGGGACATTCTCGACTGCACGCAAGCCGCCTTTGCCGTCGGCCATGTAGCGATTGCCATTCGCTTCCACGATGCCGTCCGGCACCGGGTGCGGCTCGAATCTGGTCTGTTGAACGGTCATTTCAGAACTCCTTGAGACGGGGGAAAACGATCTGATCCGGCGCCTGCAATTGCAGGGGCGGGATCGGGGCGAGGCCGAGGATCACAAGCGCCAACGCCATGTCCTCGATCTGGTGCGTGCTGAGGCCCGTCAGGGCACGGTGGCCGTGGAGGTCGATACGGCCAAGGGCGCGGGCGGCAGAGATGAGGATGTCGCGGTCGCTGCGGGTATGATCAGCCATGGCGGGTTGCCTCCTGGCCGAAAAGGATCCAATGCGCGCTGACATCACAGCCGCGCGCAAGCTTCGCCAGGGCGACGGAACCGGGAAGCGCGCGGCCAGCCAGCCAGGTTTCCAGCGACGGGACCGGCACCGCGCACTTCTCAGCACAGGGCTTGGTGCCACCTTGCAGAAACGCCAGATGCTGGATGCGGGCGCGGACGCCGGAGCGATCAAGGTCAAGCGGCATCGGTGGCCTCCTTGCGATAGCGAGGGCAGGCCCGGCAGGCGCGATGCATGCGAACCCGCTCGCTGGTTTCGTTCGAATAGGTCTTGGCCTTGGCCATCCAGTCCCGGCAGGCCGCCGTGGAAATGACCCCGGTGGCGGGGCAAAGGACTGTGGCGTCCATGAAACGGCCGCGCACCACATCCTCGACCGCGCCCATGTCGCCCTTGTACTTGTGGCGCAGCACGGCCGAGACGAGCGCGGCCGAACGACCGAGGCGCACAGCAACCTTGTTCTGGCTGGTGCGGGCGCATTCCTCGGCCAGCAATTTGACCCAGTCTGGAAGGGCATCACCCCAGGCAGCGCGCGCGATGGTGAGAGGATCGCTCAAAGCCGCGCCTCCGGCATGAACACCTCACGCGTATTCGGGTCGTAAACCCGCTTCACGCGCTGGATTTGCGGCGGTTTGGGGCCGTTGTTGCGGATAAGGCGATACCGCGCGATCCGTCCACGGACCGGGTCTGCTTTTTCCAGCACCCTCAGATAGCCGGTGGCCAGAAGCATCTGGCAATACGATTTGGCAGTCTCGACCGAGATACTGGTCGAGGTGGTGTCAAGCAGATCCAGATAGGTGAATTCCTTCTGCATATACATGCCGCGCCACAGCCGTTCCGTGATGCTGCCCTGTTCCACAGCGGTTCCATCCGAGCGTACACGCGGCGCCTCGACACCGATGTCGCGGACCAGAAGCCACCGCGCGACTGCGCCTGGCTGTATGGGTTGCTGCTGGAGATATCCGGCGGCGGTCAGGCCCTTGAAATAATCGCGGGCGGTCTTGTCGTTGGCGCCGGTCAGGCCGGTGATTTCGGAAACACAGAAGGCGTTGCCATTCCGGCCACGCACAGCCGCCCAGATTGCCTCACGGCCAGGATTCGACTCATCGACAGGGGGGCGGGCCATCACACGCCCCTCCGCGGAGCCGGGGCCTCTCCGCTGAAGAAGGCGATATCCCTTGCATCGGCCATCGTGATGGCGGTCTTGCCGGTCGTGAGGGCATATTCCGCAATCTGGCGCAGGTTCACGACAATGCGGCGCGCGCGCGCCTGCGATTGCTCCAGCACCAGTTGCTTGACCTCGGGATCCAGCGCGATACCGGGGCATTTCCGGTCAGCAAGCAGGCCAACCTCGCGCAGATCTGCAGGCTGCGCGGCAACCCAATCCAGCATGCGGTTGTGAACCCGTTCCCAGCGGCGCAGCGTCTGCGGCAGGTTTTCTTCCCCGATCAGGATGACCGTGCCCTGCGAGCTTTCGTAGATGTCGCGGATGATGCCGATCATGCCATCCTTGGCGACCAGGTCGGCCTCGTCGATCAGGAGCGGGCGCCCCGACTTGCTCAGTTGATCACCGATCTGTTCGACCATGTCGCCGATGGTGCGGCCCGGCGTGATGCCCATGGACCGCAGGATCATCTCGGCGAACTTCTTGCGGCTCCAGGTGGATTTGACCTCCACCCAATAGGCCCGGGTCTCCTGTGCATTCCAGGTCGCAGCCTTGGTCTTGCCGTAGCCACTCGGCCCGAAGAAACAGGCCAGCCCCGGCAGATCGAAGTCGCGGTTTTGCACCCTGTTGATCAGGGCGTTCAACAGCATGACATTGCGCAAGGGCGCAACGCTGCCGCTGGTGTTGATATTCACTGCTCCGTCCATCATTCTCTCCTCACTTCGTCCAGCCGCCGTGGGGTCTGTCCGCCCCCGGCGGCATCTCGTTTCAACCCACGCCCTGTTCGCCGAACCGGTCGAACATCGTGCGCTGTGCCTGGTATTCGGGAAGGCGCACGATCCGGGCGTAGAACGCGGCATCCTCCTGCGAGATCGCCTCGCCCGCTTCCGAGCGGCGCTCGATCTCCAGCGCCCGCCAGAAACGGTCTGCGGCGCTGTCGACGGCGATGACCGGCTCCAACTTCGGTCTGCTGAAATCCGCCGCGAACAGCTGGAAATCGGCCTCGGTGCTGGCATCCGGCGCAGGCACCGGGCGGTCGATCACAGGCTTGCGGATGCGCGCCGGGGCCAACTCGACGACCTTCGCTTCAACCAGCGGCGTTTCCGGCTGGGGCAAATCCGCCAGTTCGGCGGCGAATTCCCCGACCGACATGGGCCGGAGGGTCTGCAGCAGCTTTTTCTCGGCCGCTCGGCGCTGACGCTGCGTGCGGGCATGCAACTGCGCCCCGACAAGGTCGAAGAAGCCGACCTTCTCACGGCACTCGACAGGCCCCAGAAATTCCCCGCGCAGGGAATAGACATAAGCTCCGGCATGGAGGTTTTCCGGGTCGAACCGGGCGATCACCCGCTTACCGGCGAACTCGTTCATCCAGGGCGCCCAATATTTGTTGTCGTAAAGCTCAAGGCCGCCGTGGTTCTGGTGCAACTTGCGCACCTCCTGACCCATCAGCCAAAGTCGGTGCTGCTCCTCGGTCGCCTTGCGGATCGGGGCTGTGGCATAACTTTCGGCGAAGGTTTCGTCGAAGCTGCGGCCGCGGGCGGTGTCGGACAGGCGGCCCGGCCGGGCATTGTGCGCACGGATGCCCTCATCCAACACATCAAGGAAATCTTTCAGCGGGATCGCGCGCGAGCCATAATCTTCGGGTTTGGCCAAAGGATTTGGGCCCACATAGGCGCCGGCAAACCGCGGATCGAGCGCGATCCGGCTGGCCACGTCGCGGAAACCGCGCTCGATCGGCTTGGCCTGACCATGCCCCGGTTTGGCCCAATGGATCTGGATACCCATCTGCGGCAGGACGCCCAGCGGATCATCCGGCCTGATCTTGAACCGAAACCGGGTTTTTACGCCTCCGGTCAGCCATTTGTTCGCAAACTCGCGGCCATTGTCGAACAGGCAATGACGCGGGATGCCCCAGGTCTCGATCAACTCACCGAAGGCGCTCATGACGGCGACCTTGTTGGGAGCGAGATCGACGCGCCACGACAGAATTTTCCCCGAATAGAGATCCTGAAACGCGACGATCTGCGGTCGCACCGGCTCCTTGATGCCCGGCCAGGCCACGAAGACATCGATCTTGTGGCAATCGGCATTGACGCCTTCCAGCGCCGTCAAGGTCGATCGGTCGCGGATCTGCGGCGGGAAGCATTTGGCAAGCCCGGCCTCGCCCTCCTTGGCATAGACCACTGTTACGCGCGGCACATTCGCTTCGAACCAGCGCTCGGCGGTTTTCAGGGTCAGATATTGCCAGCCCCGCGCGATGCACACGTCTTTCACCACGTCATAGCTGGCCCGAAAGCTCACGGCGGGGCGCAGGAACGCCGCCTTCAATCGGATCAGGAATTCGGGGCTGCATTCGGCGCGTTTGCGCTGCGGGGCGGCAGCGCGGTGTCGCGGCGCCAGATAGGGCAGCCGGTCGGACACATCCACGCCATCCAGCATGCCCATCCAGCCCCAGATGGTGCGCTCGCTGGCCTTGCGCCCTTCGGCTTTTTCCAGCTGGGAGACCTGCCGCACCGCGAGATTGCGGCCGATGGCGGCGGCAAAGGCTTCGACGCGCTGGATTACCTTCAGGCGGGCGCGGGCCTCGGCCTTCACCGTCTCCGGCAGGCCGTCATACCACGCCCAGGCTGTGCCGCGATCCATGCGGGCCGGGGGTTCCTCGGCCGGGGCCGCCGCTTTCAGGAGGGCACCCTGCGCCCGGGCGGGCAGCAGTTGCCAGCTGTATTCCCAGCCCCCGCCGCGGCCGGCGCGACGGCGCGCAAGATGCGGCCGTGACCGCCAGCCCTCGCGAGCGGCCAGCGCATCCACGCCCTGCCGGGTGCCGGGCACGTCCGGCAAGCCACTGGAGGCCAGCGCCTCGGCTGTCCACCATTCCTGATCGGGCGCGGTGCGGATCATTTGGCGGCCATCCCCCTGCGGATCGCGGTGGCGAGTGCGGGATCGCGGGCATCGGCCTCATCCGCCACAAGCGGCGCGACTTCGCCGAATTCCTGATCGATGAAGCGGCGCCGCACGGCTTTTCCTGCCCGCGCCCAGGCCGATATGAGCGCCAGCAGCGCCTGATCCTCGGGCGATTTGACGGGCGTTTGAAGGCCCCCTTCAACGCGCAGCGAACGGCGGGCATCGGCGGCGGATTTGGCATTGCCGACCGACAGCCGCAGGACAACATCACCGCGCTCGACCGGGTCGCCGATCTTGGCGATCTCGGTCAGGTCTTTCAGGCTGACCGGGCGCGGCGCCTGCCGAAGATGCGCGACATCACGGGGCGATAGAGCCGTGCCAGCAGCGACGATCTTGTAAACCTGCCGCTCCTTCAGTCCGAACTTTTCGGCAGTGGCTTTCACGAATGCAACTGCACTCGGTTCAGTTGCATCCCAACGTGCGACCGCGCCCGCCACTCCCCGTTTCGTCTCCGGGTGCAGCCGCTCGTAAACCGCCTTCCGCGTGGCCAGAAACACCGCGCTGTCCAGCGCATTCATCTCGGCGCCGGCCAGATTGTCGTCGATCTCGACCATCCGCGCCCAGTCGTCGGTGACATCGGTCCAGACCTTGGCCGGAACATGCACCCAGTTCAGGCGGCGGGCGGCCTCAAGCCTATGGCCACCGGCCATCAGGTAAAGCTGGCCGTCCTTCTTCTTGCGGACATGGATCGCGTCCTTCATCACCCCGATCTCGGTGATCGAGGCGATCAGGCTTTCCACGCCCGCTTCGCTGACCGGGCGCAGACGATCGCGCACGATCACCTCTGCCACCGGAACCTTGTCGATCTGCATCAGGGTGGGGGTCATGTCTTCCGGCCAATGGTATGGGGGTCACCGTGAAAGTCCCGGGCGCGGGTGCGGCAGGGCTGGCACATGCGGTTGTGGAAACCGTCGCTGGCAAAGGTCGCGCCGCAGCACATGCAGGCCCGCGGCCCGCGCTTGGCTTTGCTGTCGGCCTCGGCCTGGCGGGCATCGCGCAACCGCTCAGCCCCGTCCTTCGACGTTGGCGCCGAGCAGATCGCCCCTGCGGGACTGATCACGACATAGCACTTGGTCATCGCCTGATAGCGGACCGTGAATTTCGGGCGGATCGCGGCAGGGGCTGTCATTGCAGCACCCACCCGATGGCAAATCCCATCCAGCCGAGCGCGAACAGGCAGACGGCGCCGATCAGGTCGCCGATCCAATGGTCATCAAGCGCGCGGGCGGCGCGAAGAACCGCCTGTGCAAATTTGCCACCCCGCCCGGCGGATTCCCCTTTGGCCTGGGCGGGGTGGCCCCTACCATCGGACGTGCAAACAACCGGATGGAGGGATGGGATGCAGTCACCATGCGAGGTGTCGCCGCTGTTTGATGGAGTACCCTTGCGGCTCATCAGAACGGCCGACCTGAAAGCCGAATTGTTCCTGATCTCTGCCGTTTGCGGTTCGACCTCATGGCCAGTTCCTGCGCCGACGGCGGAAGAATGGAAGATGCTCATCATGACGCTCCTTGCGGGGCCGATTGAGGAAACCGGAAACGCAGCGTGGTTGCGGCACCATTCAGACCGCAATCGTGGCGCACTTGGGATGCGGGCCGAATTCCTTCGGCAGGAGATTGAGGAACTGACTGAGCAAGAGCAGCGGCAATGGCGGCTCGCGCCTCATGATTGGCGGGATCGAGTCCGTCATGTATTGCTTGCAAACGCGCTGCCGCCTCTGTTCCCATCGGCCCCGGAACCCAGTGAAGCTGTCCGCCAGTAACCTGTGCTGACCGCCACGGGCCGTCGCGCTCGACCTGAACTTCGACCGGCCACTCTTCCTTGGCCTCTTTGCCGCGCAGTGCGCTCAACCGCGCCTCAACACCCAACTCGGGGCAGATCAGATGCGCCAGGCGCCAGCGCAGGCGGAAAAGAGCGGCCATCACGCGGCCCCGCTTTTCAGATCGCTGACATGGGACTTGAGGCGGGCCAGATAGGCGGCCTGAACCACTTCCGGGCCAGCCGCATTGATCATACGCGCCAGCAGCGCCTTCCCCTTCGGCCCTTTGGACTGGCCAAAGGTCGCATTGCGCGCCGCAGACGGAACAACACCGTTCTCGGCACACCACGCTTCAAAGCTCAGCCCGCGCGCTTTGAAGGCGCCGACCACGGCATCGTGGAGGATTGCCCCCGGCTGATAGGGAAGGGCTTGCGCCGTCATTGATTCCTCGCAAAGTATTCAAGTGAAGTCACAACGCAAGATTAGTTATCCAAATGAGTGAGGTCAACCCAGAGATCATCCGATTGGATGACATTGGGCAACGAATTCGCGCGGAAAGGGAGCGGATTGGCCTTAGCCAAACCGAGCTCGGTGCTGCCGGTGGCGTCCAAAAGAACGCGCAGCATAACTATGAAGGCGGAAAACGAGCGCCCGATGCGACCTACCTGGCTGGGATCGCGCGTGTCGGATGTGATGTGATCTACATTCTGACAGGAGAACGCGGCGCGGCAAGCCTCCCACCGATGATGCTCCGGTCCATCCAGAACTCGCTGGCCGGTCCCGAAGATTTCGCCCCAATTCCCCTATACGCAGTCGAACTTGCCGCAGGCGCTGGTGCGGCAAACGGCACCGAGGAAGTGATCGACCATATGGCGTTTCGCCGAGACTGGCTTCGCAAGATGGACGTGTCGCCCTCGGCTGCGGTCATCGCCCGCGCGCGCGGCGACAGCATGGCTCCGACCTTGAATGATGGCGACGTGGTGCTGATAGACCGTTCCAAGGCCGAGCCGCCGTCGAAGCCGCGCGACGAAAACGATACCCGTCCACCGCGCATTTATGCCCTGATGGACGATGGGGGCGCCCGCATCAAACGCATTGCTCTGGCCGCACCGGGGATGCTGGCCATCTTGTCGGACAATCCGGCCTCACCGCCAGAGTTTCGCCCGGTTTCCTCGGTCACGATTATCGGCCGTGTGGTCTGGTGGGGGCATACGAACAGGGAGTGATCAATGCCAGTTTGCGAACGATGTAATAATAACCGCCTGAATATTTCGATGGGAAGAAACGGCATCTGCCTGCGTTGTGAGCAAGAAATCGAATTAGAGAGAAAACAGCGCGGCATTGCTTCGGAAGAACGCGCCAGCCAGGATGAGCGCGCGCTTCAAGCTGCCGCCTCGCGGATTATTCTGACCACCGAATCCTCCCTCGATCTGCGGATCGAACGTCGCCTTGACATCATCACAGCCGAAGTCGTGATCGGGATGCACCTGTTCCGGGATATAGCCTCGGCGTTTCGGGACACCTTTGGCGGGCGCAGCGCGACAATGCAGAAGGGTCTGCGCGACGCCAGAAAGACCGCTCTCGACGAGTTGCGGCGCGAAGCCCTTGCCCTCGGCGCCGATGCCGTGGTGGCCGTCGACCTCGATTACTCCGAGATATCGGGCGGCGGTAAGTCGATGCTGTTCCTGGTCGCCAGCGGAACCGCAGTGAAACTGGCCACAACGGGTGGAGGTGAAGATCGGGCATGATGTCCGTTACTGTTCATGTTATGTTCTCGTCTCACCCAGCCGCGGAGCATGACCTTGAACGCCGTTCTTACCCCTGTTGAACCCACCTCTCCCGTCGCGCCCTGGATGGGCGGCAAGCGCAACCTTGCCAAGAGGATCTGCGTGATCCTCGATCAGACGCCCTGCGGCACCTATGCCGAGCCCTTCGTCGGCATGGGCGGTGTCTTTCTGCGCCGCGCCGCCCGCCCGCGGGCCGAGGTGATCAACGACCGTGCCCGCGATGTCGCCACGCTGTTTCGCATACTTCAGCGGCACTACGTCCAGTTTCTGGACACGCTGCGGTTCCAGATCACCACCCGCGCCGAGTTTGAGCGCCTCGTCGCCACCGATCCCGACACCCTGACCGATCTGGAGCGGGCGGGCCGGTTTCTCTATCTTCAGCGCTGCGCCTTCGGCGGCAAGGTCTCGGGCCGCAACTTCGGCGTCTCGCGTGAGCGGCCGGGGCAGTTCAACCTCTCGACGCTCGAACCCATGCTCGAGGCGCTGCACAGCCGCCTTGCGGGCGTCATCGTCGAGTGCCTCGACTGGTCGGACCTGGTGCGCCGCTATGACAGCGAGGCGACGCTGTTCTACCTGGACCCGCCCTATTGGGGCTGCGAGGGCGACTATGGGAAAGAGCTGTTTTCCCGGGCCGAGTTCGACAAACTGGCGTCCCAGCTGCGCGGCATCCAGGGGCGATTCCTCCTGTCGATCAATGATGTGCCAGAGGTCCGGGCGCTGTTCGACTGGGCGGTGGTCGAACAGGTCACGACGACCTACACCATCGCGCGACAGGCCGGTGCGCGCGGCAGCCGCGCCGAACTGCTGATCCGCAATTTCGGGGGGTGAGCAGCGGAAAATCAGTTGCATGTTCGCGGCGGCGGGCGGCCAGCAGATCGGAGGCCGTTTCCTATGAAATACAAAGCGTTACCGCGAACATGCAAACCCCGTCCGAACATGCGGCCCTATTTGCATGTTCGGACATCGGCGCACCACGCCCTCAAATGGCGCCATACCCACTAAAACCCAAGTTTTATTAGATTTTTTGGCAGCCCATCTCATCGGATCGGGCGCACGCCCAACAGCCCGCACAGGGCCCTTAAGGCTGTTTCAAGGCCGACTGCAAGACATCGCCCAGGCTGCCATCGCAGTTCCCGCGACGTTCCTAAGCCCCTGTTTTCACGCAGCCTTCCGACATCTTCCGCTTTCCCCCGGCCTCTTCCGTCTTCCTGCAGATATTCGTGTCACTTAACACAGGATCAGAAACGCGCGAAAACCGCACCGGAGCGCGTTCAATCGGGACGAAGGCTGATCTGCAGTTGGGCAAGCGCCTCAGGCGCGATTTCGTCCCGCACCTGATCCAGCAAAGCCAGTAGATCGTCCTGCCGCGGTTGGCCGAACGCCAGTCGATACAGCGCCACTGAACGATTCAGCCAGGAAAGCCGCGTCTCTTCACGGCTGAAGGGGAGCGACAGGATATGGCGTTCGACCTTGGTAGGGCCGTCGAGCACCCAGAAAGGCTCAAGATCGCCAGTGCGCCCAGCGTTTCCATGCGCAGCGCTGAACATATCGACCCAAGGATCAGTGTTCTGCCCGCCCAGCGCCGCCTGAGAATGTCCTGCGACCAGATTAAGGCGTACAGCGTGGTTCTTGTAGCGATGCACCCGGCCTTCGCGTTGCTCCATATCGACCGGGTTGCCTGGCAGGTTCCAGTGGACGATCCGGTGGCAATAGGGGTGAAAATCCAGACCTTCCTGCCCGACCGATGTCGAAGCCAGCACGAAGGGCTTGAAGGGAGAGTTAAAGGCCGTTCGGACCAGACCGGTCCGATTCACGCCGGTCTCATCTTCACCTTTCTGGGCCAAGCGCATGGCGAAGCGACCGCGCAGGGTGATCGGGTGGGTTTGTACGATACGGCCACGCTGGAGAGCGTAGTGGTTCAGTTCGATCTGGGCCGGTCGCAAGGACAGGGCCTCGGCCATCCGTTCGGCGATGACTCCTATGGCTTTGACCGGCGGATGACCGACTTGGCCCTCGGCTTCCAATAAGACATGAGCATACTCGTCGAGAACCGATTGCAGGTCGTGTTCGGCCGCATGACGCAGGACCGCCCGCCAGTAGATATCCCCTTCCGCGCGCAGCAGAGCCTGAGTTTCGGGCTGGTTGAACAGTGTCCGGAAGGCCATGCCAACCTTCGTCGCCGCCGTCAGCAGCGCGGGATCGTTCAGCGAAAGCGTGGGTACGATACGCGACAGGGCGCGCAAGGCGCAGGTGGCCGGGCTGCCAAGCGCCACATCCACCAGATGGCCGAGGATCTGGTCGACGTCTTTCTGCCCGATCGGCTGCCGGGCGGCCTGCAGCAGTTCGGCCAGATGATCGGGCCACGCTTCCTCGTCCCCCTCTCCCCGCGGGCCAGAGCCTGCAAGCCACGCGGCAAAGTCAGAATTCACAACATCGAGGGCGGCGGGGCTGCTCCAATCCCAGCCGCCATCCCCTGCTTCGGCGCTTTGTTCCGCCAGGTCTTGCGCTAGAGGCCGCAACCGCGCGCGAGCAGCCTGACGCAGCGCGTCGAGATCAGGAAAGGGCCCCTCCTCTCGCATCAGGGCCAGTGGATCGGCCAGCGCCGCAAGTGCAGGTGAAGGGATGACAAGTTGTAGCGCGCGTAGGCCTGCAAGGCGACCTTGCGCTCGACGGAACTGCAGGGGGCGGGTGGTTGGCGGGTCCGTATAGGTGTGACCCCTCCCCATGCCCATCTGCCGCTCCGCATCATAGGACAGGAACCCGGCAATCGCGTCGGGAACCATCGTCCATTCCGAGAAGATCAGCATCTTGCTGACAGGCTGGCTGGTGCCGAAGTAGGGCAGCGATGGCGCAATCCACAGGCGGCGCGCCATGCCGTTCGCGAAGGCGAGGTCTGCCAGTTTGCGCATACGGCCATTGGGGGGGGCAAGGGGCGCATAGCTTTCGACTGCCTCCGGATCGATCTGCAAGGGGATCGCCGTTTTCATGGCCGCGCGAAGGGCGGGCGAGGGAGACTTCGCTTGCTCCTTCAGGAGGTCCGCCAGCTTGTAGCCGCGCATCAGGTTCAAAAGCCAGGGCGAGGATTTCCAGTAATCCACCGTGCCCGGTGCCCCGGCGGCGGCGGCCACGGCTGCTATGGCGCGCGCCTCGATCAGGTCGGACGCCGTCAGGTCAAGTTCGTGGCGGAGTTCGCGGATCATGGCGTCGCGATCCGCCGTCTCGGCCACGCGTTCGGTGCGGGCGATGACACGGCGCAACTGGCCTTCTATCCCCTCGCGCAGGGCGCGGGCGTTTTCGAAGCCTGCGGGCAGGGCCTGCATCGCCTGACGAAAACGGCGCATCTCCAACGCAATCTCGTCGCGGCGGCGTTTGCCATCCTCGGCTCCGAACAGGAATTCCAGCACGTCGAGGAAATCGCGGTGATGATCGCCCTCCTCGGGCGCATCGCCTGCCAGTGTCAGCATCCGGTAGGGCGTCGCGGACAAAAGCAGGGTCTTGGCGGTGTTGCCCGCGCCGTCGACATGGTTGAACAACTGCCGCGCCAGATCGGCGGCTTCGCTGTCGCCATGCAGCAGATCGTGAAAGCGCTGGAATTCGTCGAGAATGATGAGGTCAGGTTCAAGCGACTGAACTGAGGCTTGCGCCAGCATCCCACGCAGTTCGCCGATCAGGGCGGTGCAGGCCTGGCGCAGGTCGCCATCGACCTGGCGATGCCAGGCAACCTCGGCGCAAAGGTCATCGATCCGTGCGGTCAGGCCGGGGCTGTTGGCCACGGCCATCTGGAACCGGGCTGCGATTTCTGGATCAACGGTTTCGGTCGCAACCCGCGCGCGCTCTCGCTCCCAGCCCGGCTCTCCCGACCAGCCCTGAAACAGTCGGATCGCGCCCTTTGGGTGGGCGAGTTGCCCCTCCAGAAGCCTCAGGATCAGCGCACGCTCCCGCGCCCAGCCGCCCGAGGATTTCAGGTCAAAGGTCGTGCCGGGTGTCAGGCTGATGAAGTTCACCCGGTTATGGCGCAGACTGTTTTCTCCGCCCAGCACCAAAGGCAGGAGGGTCAGCCGTGTCGGCAGCACCTGCGCCTCGCGCTCCATCACGTTCAGCCGGGCGAGGTTCTGTGCGGCGATGGCGCCGTTCGAGCAGACATAGATGATGTCGATGCGCGGGACCTTGTCCCAAAGCGCCTCAATCGTGCGGGCGATCACGCCGCGGGCGACCATCGTCTTGCCCAGTCCCACCTCGTCCGCCACGAGGAACTGGCGCGTAGCGTCGGGATCGGTCAGCAGGCGGCGGCACACGTGATCCACCGTGGCCCGTTGGAAGGCTTTCAGCGGTGCCAGGGCGGGGCCGGGGTCAAAGCGGTTTTCAGCCACGGCGCGCCTCTTTTGGCAGGACGCTGCGAAACACCTCCCAAAGGGCGGCGAAGCGCGGCGGTATGACCGGTTCCCCATTTGCGCCCCTGACATCGCCCAGCCGCGACATGAGCCGTTCGATATCGCGCAGGCGGCGGCCGTCGCCTGACAGTGACCGCACCATGTCCTCAAGGATCGGGGCGTCGTCGGCAAAGCCTGCAAAGCCCAGGAAACCGCCCTTGCCACCCTGCAGGATGATCTGGCCCGCCGTCTGCGGATCGCCCAGCAGCAGGCGGATATAGCGCAGGAAAGCCTCGCGGTTCTCGATTATGCTGCGCAGGATTTCGGCGGTGCGCGCCTCGGGCAGGTCCTTCAGCGTGGTGCCGAGGGTGAAGACCATCTCGGCCCCGGTTTCCAGATCGGTGAGGCGAAGCCCCAGCCAGCGCGTCACATCGGCCAGAGCGAACTGGCCAAGGGGCAGGCCGGTGCGGCCGAGCGGCACAGTCAGCGTCAGGGCGTGGTTTGGGCCAAGGGTCAGTGGCCAAAGCTCTGCCCGCAGAGTGACGGGGAGGGCTACGCTGCCGCGTGCGGTCAGGGTCAGGCCGATCCGCCCGTCTTCGGCCGGAGTGCAGCGCAAGGTCAGGTCAGCCGCTGCCAGAGCCCTGCGCATCGTATCAAGGCGCGCCTCTGCCGCTAAGGCTGGATCAGGGACGGGCGCCGGTGTTGGGGCCTGCCAGGGCCGAAGGAACCGGCCCAGCCGTTCTGGCGCGATGTGGTCTGCAGCCCAGCCCATCCGGCGGGAGGGGCCGGAAAGGGTGGCAAAGACCTCAACGTTGCTGCCGTTCAGCAGCGCCGCCGCCGTAGCGTTACCCGATCCGACGGTAAGGTCCGTGGTCGACTCGGGCCTCGGATAGCGTTCGGTCACAAAGACCTTGGCATGAAGGCCCAGGGCCGCGGACGCCGCCTCTGACTCCTCGCCATCTTCGGTTTCGGCCAGGTCGTCCAGAACCATCACCTGCCCGAAGCGGGCCAGCACGTCAGGCGGCATCTGCGCCAGTTCCTCGGCTCGGCTCAGCAGCCAGCATTCAATGGGGTCAAGGTCCTTGGTCAACTGGACCAGTGCTTCGGGCGACAAGAAGGGCGAGATGATACCCATGGCTCTGCCGACCTTTGGCCGGAACGGGGGCTGACCCAACCCATTGACCGCAAAGCGCAAGCGTCGAGCGCCTTCGGGTAGGGTCCAAGCCGTGCGATCAACGTCTCGGGCCAGCGCCTCGGCGATCTTGCGGCTGCGTGCCGGTGTCGGGCGCCCCCGCGCAAGGCTGGGCAGGGCGCGGAGGAGAGCGGAAATCGGGGCATTGTCGGGTTGCGCCGCTTCGGTCACTTCGCCGTCAAGCGATAGCGACAGGTCCCAGCTGCGGTCGGTCGTCAGGTTGCGCGACAGGATCGCAAGGCGCAGGCGGATCGGCCCCGTGCTGGCCAGGGGCACAAAACGCAGCACCCAGATCTTGGGGTGAAACGCGCCACCCTGCGGCGCAAGGACCTCGGTCACCGTGTCTTCCAGAAGCGCGGTCAGGCGGTTGGCGGCGCGGGGCTCTGCCGTGATGCGCCCGGCCTCGCAGAAGATCGCCACGCGCTCGGCCAGCCGTTCCAGCCCGTCCAGAAGCGCCAAAGGCGTGTCCAGCACCTGCGCCCGGCTTTCGGCCGCCTGAAAGGCCATCGTCGCCGGGATCACCAGAGCGGTCTCGAAATCCAGCGAATAGGTCGTGGCCAAGGCCATATCGACCTCGTATCCCGGCGGGGCGCGCAGGATTTCGCCGTAAAGCGCACGGTTTTCGGGGTCGAGCGGGCTGTCAGACGGCATCGGCAAGGTCCCGCAGATGACGCTGCACCACCGGCCACCGATAGGCCAACAACGAAGCACCCGAGGCACCACCCCAACGCGCCAGCGCTGCATCATTCGTCAGCCGCGCCTTGGGCCCCTTCAGCCGGGTTTCCCGCCGCAGGATCAGGGCGCGGGCGGCTGCGTCATCGGCCAGAGGCTGGCCGCGCTGAACCAGGGCCGACCAGTCGGTCACGAAGGCCATGGTCTGGGGGGCCACCCTGTGAATGGTCTGCGAGGTCAGCGACCAGAGCCCCGCCAGGCTCCAGTCTGAGGCAAGGCTGGCGGGGGCCTCGGCCTGCCAAGTGCCAAGGCGAGCGCGGTAGTCGGCGGCCAGATCGTGCCAGCGGCCTTTCTCCGCTCCCTGGATTGCAGCGGCCCGTTCGGCCAGCATCAGGTTGTAAAGCAGCGCTGCCCCGTTCATCACTCGGGCAAAGCGTTCGGCCTGATCGACGATGGCGATGTTCCTTGAGCTCCATGTGGCGCGCATCGGGTGCAGCCAGATCGCATCTGATGCCGCCCGGTCACCCGCCTGCGCCAATTCGTTGAACAGGCTGTCCCGGGCGGAAACGGCAAGACGGTCGCGCAGGAAGCTGCCTTCCTCGGATGTGAGGCGGAAGGTTGCCTTGTCCAACAGGTCATCCGGCGCTGCGGGCAGCCCGGGGGACCAGAGGCTCGGGGCGTCACCCGCCGCCAGCATCTCGGCCCGGCTGCCGGGATGGGTGCGGATGCCCAGCGCCAGAAGACCGGCCCAGTAGACATCGCTGGGAAGGCGCTTCAGGCTGTCGCGCGCCTCGCTGCCGATGACGTTCTCGGTCTCGCCGCCGCGCAAGAGGGCTGTGATCAGCTGGATTTCCAGCCGCCGCGCCTGATCCGCCCGCCCGCCAGACCGAGCGACCATCCGGTAAAGCCAGGGCACGAAGAACATGTAGCGCAGCCGCGTCTGAATCGTGCTGGTGCCCGGGAACATCAGGTCCGACAGGGAATCGCGGATCGAGCCGAGGCCCAGTTCATCGCGGGAGTCCTCAACCCCGAACAGGTCCATGATCCGGCGCGCGCGGTCGCGGTCGGTCTGGTCGAAGTCGATCCAGGCCAGGGCGGACATCAGGCCACGACCTCCGGCTCAAGGGGCAAGAAGCTGAGGCTGCCCTCGTTCATCCAGTGGATCGCGACGCCGCGCAGTTGATGGGCGGGAAAGGTCAATCGAAGGGCATCCGCATAGGCGGCAAGCTGCGGCCAGTAGGAGGCAAAGCGCGCCTTCGGGTCCGGAGCGGGTCCGGTCTTGTGGTCGATGACCAGCATCCGGCCCGGACCCATGGCCACGGCGTCCAGGATACCCAGGGTCTCCGAGCAATCGGGATGGGTGACGTGGATCGGCACTTCAAGGTGCAGGTCGGGATAGCCTTCGCGGGCGAGCCATTCCTTCAGCGCCGCAACCTGTCCGGTGATCGCGGCGAGCGTGGCCGCATCAAGACCAGTGGCGGCAGGCAGTCTGTCGGCTAGGTCGGGGCGGCTGGCCAGCACACGAAAGGCCCGGTGCCAGACCGTGCCGCGTTCGGTTGCCGTTTGCGCGCGACCTGCACCATGTCTTGGGCCAAGGGGGATCACCTGCGGCGGCGCAGGCAGATCGGGGCCCTCGGTCAGGCTGGAAGGCCGCCTGCGCCAGGGCGTTGTGCGGGCCTTGACGGGTGTCGGCGAAGGCGCACCGAACCGGAGCAGGGGTTGAGCCGCCGCAGTGACTTGCTCCACCCCTTCGCCAGCAGGATCGCGCCAGATGCGCGCCGGGAACTCCTGTCCGCCGACAATCAGGCCCGCCCCGAGGCTGACCCCCGCCTGCGCCAGCAAGGTCAGGCAGTTTGCCTCCTTCTCAAGCGCCTTCTCTGGCCATTCGATCACAAGCCGGTCGCGCGCGCGTGTCAGGGCAACATAGATCAGGTTCCGCGCCTCGGCTTCGGCGGCGGGTTGGCGGTCGGCGAGGAAGACCTCGCGCTGTTCGGGGGTAAAGAGGCGCGGGGTATGGACCAGCCGTGCCGTGTCCAGCACGCGCGACAGGTCCGAGAAATCGGTGAAGAGGGCGCGGGTGGTGTTTTCCCGTTCGCCGACTTGGCCATCAAGTTCGCAGACGACGACCACGGGCCATTCCCGGCCCTTGGCCGCGTGCCATGTGACAATCTCGATCCCCGGAACGGCGCCTGCGTCGGGGTCGGGATGACGGTCGAAATCGCGTTCTTCCAACCGGCTGGTCAGCCAGCCCAGGAACACCCGCGCGCCCCGTCCGTGAAACCCGGCGGCGGCCATCATGCCGGGGTCCGAGGTGTCGAATTCCTCTGCCAGGGCCTCGAGCCTTGCCAGATCGGCCAGCGCCTGCGCGGCATCGGGCAGGGCTTCAGCCCAGCGGCGTAGATGGGCGGTCACCTTCAGGCACAGGTCGGTCACCGTCCAGCCCGGCGCTGCGGCGGCAAGGCCAAGGATGCCGTGCAGCGCGGTATGGTCGGTAAGGGCGCCATCCGCCAGCAGGCGCAAGGCTTCATCAAGGGGAAGCGCGGCGGGGCCAAGCGTCAGGACCACCAGGGCGGCATGCGCATCCTGCGGGTCGGCGGCCAGCGCCATGGCCTGGCGCGCGACCAGCACGGCCTGGGCATCGTGCCAGCCTGACGCGCTGATCCGCACCGGCAGGCCAAGACGGCGCAGCGCTTCGGCATAGCGGGCGGCCTCGGCGTGGCGCTGGCACAGCACGGCGATGTCGCCGGGCCGGACCGAGCGCAAGGCGCCCGTTTCACGATCCGTGACCTGTTCTCCTGCCTCCAGCATCCTGGCAATTCTGGCGGCGGTGTGATCAGGCAGTTTCGGCGCCTTGCGCGTGCCGCGAGAGGCCGACAGCGCGATCACCTCCAGCACCGGCTGCCCGGTCTCAACCCGCGTGGGGGCAAGCGGCGTGTAGGCCGCGAAAAACAGACCCGCCCCGATGGCGTTGATCGCTTCCATCAGGCGCGGATCGCTGCGCCAGTTCTGCCGCAGGGGATCGACCGCGCCGGGGTTGGCCTCAGCCAGCGCCTGCGACAGGCGAGGGTCCGCCCCCTGAAACCCCATGATCGACTGTTTGGCATCGCCCACCAGCAGGCAGCGCGGCGCCCCAGCCGCCAGTTGCCAAAGAAGCGCGAACTGCACTGGGTTGGTGTCCTGGAATTCGTCGATGATGACGCAATCGATCTCTCCCAGAACCGAGGCGAGCACCTCGGGGTGTTCGCGCAAGAGCGCCTCGCAACCCGAGATCATGTCGGCATAGTCGATCACGCCCAGATCGCGCTTGCGCCCCGCATAGCCCGCCATGATCGCCTGCGCGCCGGTGACAAGCGCGGTCAGGTTGGTGCAGGCGTCGGCAAGGGGGCCGGGATGGCTGACAACGCCCGCTGCCGCCTGCATCACCTGATCGGCCAGCGCGTCATAGCCGGGCGGCGTAGGGGCGCCGCGTTTGGTCTGCCGCAGGCCGCGCAGGTCGTTCCACAGCTTCCAGTCCCGGTCCAGACGCCCCGGTTCCAGCGCTGCGCGCAGGCGGCCCAGATCGCGGCGGAACTCCTTTTCCGCTGTCGCGTTCAGCCCCGGGGCCAATGCGCCCCCGGGATGGGCGTCCACCAGGGCCGCGACAGCCTGCCTCAGCCGGTCGCGGATCGGCGTGGGATCGGCGGCCACCGGCCCCCATAGGGCACGGATGCGGGCGCAGCCTTCGGGCGCCAGACGGTCGGACAGACCGGCCCCGCCCAGGCCGCGCAGAAGCGCGATCATGTCCAGAACGCGGCGCCGAAGGCCATCTTCGGTACTGGTAGAGAAAGTTGCAGCATGGCCGAAACGATCGGGATCGGCCGCTATCTCATCAAGGATCGGGCAGCGTGCCAGTTCCTGACGGATCAGCAGGTCCTGCTCTGCCTCGTGCAGCAGGCGGGGTTGAGGGGTGGCACCGGAGGCAAGCGCATGTTCCGTCATCAGCCGCAGGCCAAGGCTGTGGATGGTCGAGACATAGGCCCGCTCCACCGCCATCGCCTCCTCGACCATCCCGGCGGCAAGCAGGCTTTGCCTTATGCGGCCCGACAGTTCGGCGGCCGCGGCCTCGGTGAAGGTGACGGCGAGGATGCGGTCGGGGCGCACAACCTTATCCTTGACCCATTCGGTCAACTGGGTCTGGATGCGGTAGGTCTTGCCCGCGCCCGCGCCTGCCGGGACGATGGTCAGGGTCATGGCGCCTCCTCCTCCTCGTCGGGCTGCAGGTCGATCGACAACCCCTCGACCATGAAGCGGCGCAGAAGGGGGCTCGCATCCAGCGCATAGGCGGTCAGGGCGGCTGTCTTGCCGAAGGCCGCTTCATCCTCGGTGCCGTTCAGGCGGATTGATCCGCCCCCAACCTCGGCCAGCCGGGTCTGCAACAGCGCAACGGCCCTGGCCGAGATGTCGCCCTCCACACCTTCCACCCGCCCGCCCGGGGCGGGATCAAGGCCGCTGGCCAGCACGGTCCCGTCGTTCAGAAGGTGATAGGCGATCGCTGGGCTCTGCCCGGCTAAAAGGTCCAGCCCGTCGCCCTCGGCCCTGATCGGGCGGGCCAGCATCGCGCGGTAGAGGCCGATCTGCAGGTCCCAGCCTGCACGCATGCGCACGCGTCGCCGGGTCGATCCGCTTTTCTTGTGGTCGACGATGACCAGCCGCCCGTCGCCCAGTTGCAGGATGCAATCGGCGCGGCCGCGGATGTCGATGCCGTGGGCGTTGCCTTCCAGCCGGAACTCGTTCTTCAGGATGCGCGCCCCGGTTTCGATCAGGATTCCATGCCAGATCTGTGCGGCGCGCAATGCCTCGCGTCGCAGGGTTTCGCGCTCCAACTGCCATTCGGCAGCGGCCAGAAAGGGCGCGTGACGGGCGATGCCTTGGGCCAGATGCGTTTCGGTCAATCCGGGCAGGTCGGCCGGATCGGGCAAGGCCGCGTCTGGCGCAAAGACGTGTTCCAGCACGTAATGCGCCAGGGTGCCCGCCAGCATAATGTCAAGCGTTTCGGGCGCCCAAGGGATGTCTGTTGCATCGGTTTCGCCGAGGAACCATGCCAACGGGCTGACCAGCAGCGTCTCTAGCCGCGAGGGCGACTGCGGCTTGGCCCGACCCGTCTCGTCCTCATGCAGGCGAAGGAGGTCGCGGCGGCCAAGGTGGACTATGCCACCCTCGGGCATTGGCGCGACAGGGGCGGGCAGGGGCGGAACGCTGCGATGGGCCGTTGGCCAACTGACCGGGGGCTGCGCGGTCAGGTCCTGCACCAACCCTTTCTCGCCCCCCTCCAGCAGTCGGGCGATCAGCGACAAAGTCATCGGCGGGGCCAGCGGGCGGCCCATGCCGTCACGCTGCGCGCAAAGAAAGGTGGCGCTGGCCGAGGCCGCCCCGATCTGCCGCGCGAACAGGGCAAGGCCCCGGCGCAGGGCCGCCTCTCGGCTGGGCAGGTGAAGGCCAAGGGTGTCGCGGATCAGGGCGACTTCGCTGTCCAGAAAGAACGGCGATATGGGAACGCCCGATGGATAGGCCCCTGCGGCAAAGCCGGTCACGATGAGATGCCGCGCCCCGCGCCATGGCAGGTCCGACGCGGGCAGAAGGCTTACGCCGTTGAGAAGGCGCAGGCCGGGTGGGGCTGACGGGGCGGACGGGGTTGCCAGCCGAGACAGTGCCCGCCAGTCCGGCGCGCCATCGCCCACCGACGCTTGCAAGCGGCGCAAGAGGCCCTGCGCGGTGCTGCGGGCTGGTTCCAGTCCGAGCGGGGCGGTCAGGCTTTCGGCCAGCAGGCCCAGCTTGAAGGCCAGTTGCGCGCCCGTGGTTGCGCCCGCCCGCAAAGCCTCCCAAAGCGTAGCAGCCTTGTCCTGCAACAGGTCCGCCGCCTTTGGCTTGTAGTTCCCACGCATCAGATCGCGCGCCAGGGCAGCCCCAGTGGCTGCGGGCCACGGCATCAGGGGCAGGACAGCAAGACTGGCCAGCGCCATTGCAGGCGCAGGCGGGCGCAAGCATCGCAGCGCCAATGTCGCGAGTTCGCCCGCCAGATCACGAAGGCCAGCGGCTTCAGGCAGGCCGGACAGGGGCACACCCTGATCGGCGAAGGCTTCGGCCAGATGGGCAAGGCGCGTCGGTGTTTCAGGAACCAGAAGGGCAATGTCAGATGCTTGCGCGGCGCGGCCATCCTCCAGCATCCGGCGGGCGAGGGCGGCGGCGAATTGCGCCTCGGCCAGGCTGTCGCGCAACGCAAAGAAACCGAGCGTTCCATCCCTGGCTACGGTCGGCGCGCCGCAGAGGAGATTGCGCTGCACATGGGAAAGGGCGCCCGCCGCTGCCCCTTGCGGCTGGCTCGCGCGCCAGGCCGCAAGCCGGGCGGACGGCGCTGATCCGTGGTGGCGGCAAAGCTGCGCGGCCAAAGCAGCCTCGGCCGGGGTCGCAAATGGATCGTCGCCAATGTCGAGAACAGGCAGCGGGGCAGCGGCCTGATCCGCGGTGCAAGATAGGACATGCCGGATCACCGACAGATCCTCGGGCAAAGTACCGGTATTGGCCCAGACATCGCGCAGGGCTTGCAGATGCCGCTTTGCCCGCGATGGGGGCAGGCGATCTGGCGTCACTGCTGCCGGATCAAGGCCGGGTGTCGCTTGCATCACCCCGCGCAGGGCCCGCTCGACCGCTCCTTGCGTCTCAGTGGGTGCGATCTGCAAGCTTTCGGCCCAGGGTGCTGAGGGGTCTGCAAGTGCCCCTCCGATATCCCAGGCATCGGCAGTTGGAGCGAGGTAGGTCTCTGACAGAAGGTCGGTCGTGACGGGCATCACTGCGCCGGTCAGCGGGTGGGCATAGAGCAGCGGATCGAGCCTCACGACAGAGCGCCGCCAGCAAAAGGGAGAGTTCCGGGCCGTGCGGGTGCAATGAAAACCAATCTCGAAAACCCAAATGACCTACGTATCAACTGATTCCCCCATAAGGCAGACCGGCCATGCCTTGACACCTGAGGCAGCTTCGCGCCCAAATGGATTTGGCGCAACCGGAACGAATGTGATGTTTGAAAATAAAGAGAAAACTGTTTCCAAAGTCCTCGAGGCCGCGCGCCGCAAGCTTCTGGATACCGGCACCCGGAACCGGCTGGTGCACGTCAACCGCGCCAATTCCCGTGCCAATTGTCTGAACGTGATCAACGAACAGGCCGACGAGGTCTTTTCCATACTGCGGGTCAACGGCCGCAAGATGCGGTTCAAGGCCCTGGGCAAGGACAAGACGGCCGGAGGACAGGAGATGCTGCTGGCCCTGCCTGAGGCTGATCTGCCGTCAACCTCCGATCGGGTCACTGACAGCTTCCTCGAGGTGCCGCTAGGGCCAGAGGCCCTGGCTCGCCGCTTGCTGCGTCTGGCGACGGATGCGCGCACGGCGGAGGAGGAACAGGGTCTCAACATCCTCTACCTCGCCATCGGGTTCCTGCGCTGGCGCGAAAGCCCGTCGTCCGAAGTGGTGCGCGAGTCCCCGCTGGTGTTGCTTCCGGTGCAACTGGTGCGGAACGAACGCACTTCGACCTACGACATTCAGACACGCGAGGATGATATCTCGACCAACCTGCCGCTGCAGGAACGCTTGCGGCAGGATTTTGGACTCCAGCTTCCCGAAGTGGAAGAGGCCGAGGATTGGGCACCGTCAGACTACTTCGCCAAAGTTCAGGATGTGATCGCGGGCAAGCCCGGATGGTCGATCGACGGCGACGGGATGCAACTTGGGTTCTTTTCATTTGCCAAGCTCTTGATGCACCGCGATCTGGACCCAGGCACCTGGCCGGTGAATGCCTTTGCGGAAAGCGATCTCTTGCGCGGGTTACTGGCCGAAGGGTTCGAAGAAGATGCGCCGATCTTTGGCCCGGACGACAAGCTGGACGACATTCTGGACCCGGCGCAGATCATCCAGGTGATCGACGCGGATGCCAGCCAGACCAAGGTGATCGAGGAAGTGCGTCGTGGTGCGAGCCTTGTGGTGCAGGGGCCGCCCGGAACGGGGAAAAGCCAGACCATCACCAACCTGATCGCGGCGGCGGCGCATGACGGCAAGTCGGTGCTGTTCGTGGCCGAAAAGATGGCAGCGCTGTCAGTGGTACATGACCGGCTTGTGCGGGCGGGACTGCGGGATATCTGCCTCGAACTTCATTCCCGCACGGCCAACAAGAAGGCGCTGGCGCAGGAACTGGGCCGGACCCTGATGGCCAGTGCCAAGGCCCTGCCCGGCGCGGCGGACCCGGCACGGCTGCGCGCAACGCGCGATCAGTTGAACCAGATCGCGGCCTTGCTGCACGATCCCTTGCCGCCGACCGCCGAGACGCCGTTCCGTGCAATTTCGGAAATCGTGGGCCATATCGGCAAGGGGGCACCGCCCCCTTCGATCCAGCTGGATGGGCTGGCCGCGTTGGACCCTGCGGCGCGCACCCGAGCGCTGGGGGCCATCGCCGGGTTCGTGACGGCGCTGGGCCGTGTGGGTTCGCCAGAGGATCATCCCTATCGCGGCACGACCGCGCTTGATCTCCAACCGACCGACCTCGCCCGGCTGGAGGGCGAACTCGCCACCGCGCTGGCGGACATAGATGCCGTGCAGGCCGAGGCTGCGCGGATTTCGCAGGCCCTTCTTCTTCCCGTTCCGCAGTCCCTGTCCGATGCGGCCGCGCTGACCGCCGGGCTGAGGTCGCTGGCAAGCCAACCGCCCGGCGCGACTGCCCTGATCCCGACCCTGTTCGATCATGCCGCCCATCCGCGCCTGGCTGAAGCGCTGGGTGCAGGGGCTGATTGGGCCGCGGCGCATAAGGCGGCGCAGGCGCAGTTTGCAGCCCCCGCCTGGAGCACCAACCTAGCCGCGTTGCGCCCGGCGCTGGTGCGCGGGCAGGCCTCGTTCTTTTCGCGCCTCTTTGGCGGCTATCGCCGGGCATCAGCCGAGTTGGCAAGCCTTCTGACTGGCGCCTTGCCGAAGCCCCCGTCTGAGCGGTTGGCCCTTCTTGACCAACTAGCTGACGTGCAGGCTCGCCGAGCGCGGCTGGCTGAGGAGGAGCCTTGGCTGCAAGCCACCCTTGGCCCCGAATGGCGCGGCGAACGTACGTCCTTTGCCGAGGTTCAGGCTGCCGCGCATTGGCTGGCGGCGGTGCGGCGGGCAGGGGCGTTCAACACTGCCGCGCAGCTTGTCGCGTCGCTGGGCGCGCTGCCCGATCCGGGGCGCGCGGCTGCGGACCTGACGGCGCGCATCACGGCGTGCCACGACCGCATCGCGGCCCCGATTGCCAGGTTGCGGCTTGATCTGCCACAGGCCGGGCTTGGGGTGGACATCGACACATCGCCTCTCGGCGAACTGCGGGCCGCCTTTGCGCAGATGGCGGCCGATCCGTCGCGTTACGGGGACTGGGCAGGGCTTGCCCGGTCCATCGCCGCGGCTGTGGGCGCGGGGGCTGGCAGCATCGTGGATGCGGTCTCCGAGGGCCGGGTGGAACCGGAGCGGGCCGAACAGGAGTTCGCCTATGCCTGCGCCGAGGCGCGTTGGAATGCCGCTCGAACCGCCCGCCCTGATCTGAACCTTTTGCCGCAACTTGACCGGCACGAACTGGTCACGTTGTTCCGCGATCTGGAAAAGGACCGGATCGAGGCGACCAAGACGCTGATCCTGTCGAACCACTTTGCCCAGATGCCGCGCGGCACGGTGGGCGAGATGGGTGTGATCCGGGGCGAGATTGGGCGCAAGAAGGGGCATAAGCCGATCCGCTGGGTGATGAAGAACGCAGGTTCTATGGTTCAGCGGATCAAGCCCGTGATGCTGATGAGCCCGATCTCTGTCGCGCAGTTCCTGCCGCCGGGCGGCGTGACCTTCGATCTTTTGGTGATCGACGAGGCCTCGCAGATCCGGCCCGAGGATGCGCTGGGCGTGATTGCACGCGCCCGGCAGATCGTCGTGGTCGGCGACCAGAAACAGCTTCCGCCTACGTCCTTCTTCGACCGCCTTGTCGATGATGTGGAGGAGAACGACGAGGACGAGGAGGCTACCGTCGGCGCCACCGCCGCCGATATGGAAAGCATCCTGTCCTTGTGCGAGGCGCGGGGGCTGCGGCAGCGCATGCTCGAATGGCACTACCGGTCGCGCGATCCGTCGCTGATCCGGGTGTCGAACGCCGAATTCTACGGCGACGGGCTGGTCCTGCCGCCATCGCCCCTCCAGCTTGACCCGGACTATGGGCTGAAGTTCCGCCGGGTGCCAGGCGTCTATGCCCGCGGCGGAAGCGGACTGGGGCGGCAAGGGACCAACCGCATCGAGGCCGAGGCGGTGGTCAAGGCGATGGCCGACCATGCCCGCGCCTGGCCCGACCTGTCGCTGGGTGCCGTGGCCTTTTCCAAGGCCCAGGCCGACATGCTGACCGAGGTGCTGGAACTGCACCGTCGCCGCGACCCGGTTCTGGACGCCTTCCTGCGTGAGGGAAAATCCGAGGACGTCTTTGTCAAGAACATCGAGAACGTGCAGGGCGACGAGCGCGACGTGATCCTGATTTCCGTTGGATACGGCCCGCAGGAACCGGGCGGGCGGCTGTCGGCCATGACTTTCGGCCCGGTGAATGGGGAGGGCGGCGAGCGGCGGCTAAATGTTCTCTTCTCGCGCGCCCGCGTCCGGTGCGAGGTTTTCGCCTCTTTCGATCCGGGCGATATCGACCCGTCGCGCGTCAGCCGCGATGGGCCGCGCGTGCTGAAGCGCTTCCTCGACTATGCCAAGACCGGGATTATGGACGTCCGCGCCCCCACAGGGCTAGAGGCTGATAGCCCGTTTGAGGAGGATGTGGCTGCGGTCATCACCTCGCTGGGGTTTCTGGCGGATACACAGGTCGGCAGTGCGGGGTTCCGCATCGACATCGGCGTGCGCCACCCGGACCGGCCGGGGCAGTACCTAATCGCCGTGGAATGCGACGGTGCCGCCTATCACAGCGCCTTATGGGCGCGGGAACGCGACCGGCTGCGGCAGGACATTCTGGAAAACCTCGGTTGGCGGTTCCACCGCATCTGGAGCACCGACTGGTTCCATCACCGCAAGCGCGAGATCGAACGGCTGAAGGCTGCGCTGGAACATGGGCGCGAACAGATCGAGACCGGCATCCGCGTGCGCGGCGCCAATCATGCCAGCGCGCGTCCCCTGATCGAAGCAACTGCCGAACCAGAGCAGGGGCCGATCGATATCGATCACCTGACCATCAAGATGCCTGCTTATGTCCGGGCCGAGCTTTCGGTCCGATCTAGTGTCGAGCCGCATGAGGCCCCAGTCGCCCAACTCGCAGAGCTTGTGAGCAAGATAGTGGCCATCGAAGGTCCTATCCATATCGACGAGGTCGCCCGCCGGATCACGACGGCCTTCGGCAAGACCAAGGCGGGAAGCCGGATTGTCGAGGCTACGGGCAGGGCAGTTAGGCAAGCGCTTCGGCAGGACCCCATTCTGATGCAGGACGGCTCCTTCCTGATGACACAGGCGCAGGCGGCGGCCCCCCCTGTAAGAGATCGCTCGGCTGAAACAGGCAGCCTGCTGAAGGCTGCCTATATTCCACCATGCGAGATTGTGGCGGCCGCGGCACTTGTGCGGCAGGAAAGCGGGGACGTTGACAGCGATGACCTCATCCGCGCAATCGCCCGGCTTTTGGGGTTCCTGAGGGTCGGAAGCGAATTGTCCACCGTGATCGCAGAGGCTGTGTCCGAATAGGGCGACCGCCTTTTGCCAGACGCAACGATGTAAGTCACAGCCCATTGCAGGGCTGTGGCCTTCGAAGTGTCGCTGCCGCCTTCAGGGTTGTGAAGGCGGCAGTGTCCTCGCTATCTGGGCTTCTGACACTGCCATCGAAGGACCACTTCGAAACCGCGCTCCGATCCTGATCCGCCCCGTGGCGATGGCCTTGCGCACGGCGCTTTCGTGCACCCCGCGCAAGGCGGTATAGGCGCGCCGCGACAGCCCCATTCTGCGATATTCTCCAATTAAGTCAGTGATTTGGACTTGCTCTTCGGACGGTCTCGGCAATGTCTGCGACACCTTGAAAAGGAGGTTCCCGATGCCCGCCAAGACCCACGCCATCACCGGTCACGAGGCCAATTGCCTCGCCGCCGCCGACCATTTCATCGCCTGCCGCGGGTCCAAACCCGCGACCCGCATCCGCGCCCGGTTCGATGGGATCGATCAGGCCGAGGCTTTTGCCGCGACCTTCGGCGACAGCCGCACGATGATCTACGCGGTCACCGCCGAAGGCCGCTCCGCCCACATCAAGAACGCCTGAAGGAGGCCCCGATGTTCACCAACCTCTCCGCCGTCCAGATCAACCGCCTCGCCCAGCGCCTGAGCGAGGCGCCCTTGGGGCGCAGCGCCAGCGTGGCCGCGGCCGCCGAACGGTTAGAACGGTTGCTGGCCGCCAGGATCGGGGCGGATCGCGCGCTGAAGGCGGTCAAAGCGATCCTGACCGCCCCGGGCTTGGAGACAGCCGCAGGGCGGCTGGCGGCTGAGATCGACGCATGCGAGCAAGACGCCCCGGCAGAACCGGCGCCGCCCTTGGACACCCCGGAACCGGCCGCTGAATTGGCCGCGATTGCAGAAACCGAACTCGCCACCGCGCCCAGCGCCCCGCGTCGCCGCCGGGATACTGATCTCGAAGCAAAGGCCCGGCAGGGCGAATTGCCACCGCCGCCCGATTTCTCCGCTCCGACCCATGCCCGCTTCCGTGCCAAGCTGGCCGCGCTGGTGGAAATGGCCGGGAAAGCTGATGCCACCGGCCTTCGCGCCGTGCCGATCAACCCGGTTTCGTCCAGCCCCAAGGCGCTGGCCCGCTATCGCGACCTTGTTGTGATGGCGATCGAGGCTCGTGAGGGCCGGGCATGAAGATTATCCGCAGCTTCGAGCCCGGCGACCGCTATCGCTACGATTTCGACCTCTGCACCTGCGCCCGGGGATGGGCGCAGGTTGACACCGCGCAGGATGCTTCGTGGTTCGGCACATGTGAACTGCGACCCCTGATCTGTGTTCATGATCTCTGGCGGGCCAAACTTGTGGATCGCCTCGTTCAGCGCCTCGACGCAGAAGTCCGCCTCCAGCGTGTTGGAGATGCGCCAGGCCAGCACCTTCCGAGTAAACCAGTCCATGATGGCGACGAGATAGAGGAAGCCCTTTCGCATGGGCAGGTAGGTGATGTCGGCGCACCAGACCTGGTTGGGATCGAAGGAGGCCAGGCGGGCGGCGGTGGCGATCGCTTCGATCGCGCCGGGGATCTCGGCGCCGAAGGGGATCAGGCTGGCGCCGGTGTTGCGGCAGTATTCGCTGGCCCGGGATTGCACGACCGAGAGATAGCCCGGGCCGATCGGCACTACCTTGGCGCCGAGGCGGGCGGCCTCAAGCGTGCGGGGATGCGGCCGGGTGCGGGCGGCGACGAAGATCGTGGCGCGCTTGCCCAGGCGACGGGCAACGGTGGCGATCGCCGTCTGGGCGCCACCTTCGGGCGGGCTGGCATAGACGGCTTCCTGCACCCCGTCGAAGACCTGCGCGATGAAGCGGGCCTTCCCGGTTCGCTGGCGTCGGTCGCCCTGCGCGGGGCCGATCTTGCAGCGCATTTCCTGCAGAAGGTGGAAGGTTTTGTCGCCGTAATCGCCGGGCGCTGGCGCGGGATACACGAGGGCTATGAACAGGCTATGGCTGCGCATCATGTGGCCACGACTGACGCGGAAGGTCAGAAGGCGCTAAGGCGGGCAAATGGCCGGATGCGCGACAAGAAGCTGTATCTGGACCGGTTTGTGGTCGAGGCGATGTCGCGCGCAGCCGTGATTCCGACCTACAGCTTCCCGGTTCACTCCATTCATCTGGAAATCGTGACCGATCAGCAATCGCACGGCGATCAGGGCCGGGCACTGCAACTGGACCGGGACGCAAGTCTCGCCATCGCGGAATATGCCCCGGGTGCCGAGGTGGTAGCGGGGGGCCGCATCTGGACCAGCGAAGGCATTGCCCGCAAGGCCGCGATCGGTGGCGGCGATGCCTGGACTGAAAAAGGCTATTACCGCATCTGTCCATCTTGCAACCATGTGCAGATTCACGACGACCGTGAAGATTTTGACGAAACCTGCCCGCAATGCGGGGCGGGCCAGCAAGGGCTGAAGGTGCGTTTCATTGAACCCTTCGGCTTCCTGACCTCCTACACCGGGCGCATGGGGCGCGACCCCGGTTCATCCCGCCTGCGTGTGCGCCCTGTGGATGAAGCGCGGCTGCTGACCCGCGCTATGGACGAGGATTTCGGTCCCTCAGACCTGAACGGGGTGATGAGCTTCTTTGCTCCTGCTGTGCCGCGCAGCGGGGAAAAACCGGGGCAGATGTTCATCGTGAACCGCGGGCCGCAGGGCAAGGGCTACCTATGTTGCCCGCGCTGCGAATTCGCCATGCCCGCCCCACGCGATCTGGCGCACGGGGCCGAGGTGCAGAAGCGCCACGACAATCCGCGAAGCGGCGAGACCTGTCCGGTTGACAAGCTGGGGTGGCCCGTCGATCTGGCCCACATCTTTGAAACGGATCTGCGGGCAATCCGCTTTTCCACACCCTTGCCCGATTTCGGGCGCAAGAAGGAAAGCGAAACCCGAGAGGCGCGCGAAGGCTTTGTCCGAACGCTCTCGGAGGCGCTGAGGCTGGCGGCGACCGACCTTTTGGAGACCGATCCCCGGGACATCCGAGCCACGGCCGAGATTCCGACTGGGCATCCTTCGGTGATCCTATCGGATGCCGTGCCGGGCGGGGCAGGTTATTGCCGCCGCCTGCTGGCCGACGACGAGCCGCGCTTTTCGGCGCGCGCCTTGGTCGGCCGTGCCTTGCAGATTCTGGAATGCCCCAGTGGCGATACCTGCGAGACAAGTTGCCCGCATTGCCTCAACGATTTCTCCAACCAGCAGCACTGGGACAAGTTGAACCGCCATCCGGTGCGTGCCTGGCTTTCGGGCGTACTGGCCCAGACGCAGCCGCGGCCCGCGCAGGCGCCGGCGGATGTGGTGCCGATTGCCAATACGGCAGCCGAAACGATTGGCCTGCGTTTGCAGGGGGCCAGCTTGGTCATTGTCGCGGCGCGGGCTCTGTGGGGAGCGCAGGAGCACGAACAAGCGGCGGCAAGCCTGCGGGCCCTGCGCCGCTGGCTGGACGATGACCGGGCGCGGAAGGCCTATTTCCTGATCCCGGACACTGCTGATATGGCTGGCGCAGGGTCCACGGGCCTTGACCGGCGTCTGGTGGATGGCTTGGTCGAGTATGAGCGGAACGCGCAGATCGAGGTTCATCTGTCCCGCGCCGATCGTCTGGCCGCGGCGCCGCGGCTTACGGTGGTGAAGCAAAGCGCGGCAGAGGAGTTCTGGGCTGATGTCGGGGCGCCCCCGGTGCTGGAGGGGCCTTTAGGGGGCGTGTCGCATTTCGGGCGCAGGGCGCTGGCTGAAAGCTGGATCGGCTGCAACATCCGCGAGCTTTCGGTGCGCAAGGGCGTGCTTGAGGCGTTCAACGCCCGCATCCGCCGCTTTGACTATCGCCCGGGCACGCCGCGCGATCTTAGCCCTGTGTTCGATGCGGTGTCGGGCCGGCAGGTCGATCTTCACATCGAAGACCCGTGGTGCCTTGCCCGACCGCTGCAACGCGAAAAGCTGGAAGCCTTCCTGACGATGCTGAAAAAGCAAGGGGTGCAGGTGCGCCGGCTGACGCTGGTGTGGGAGCCGGCAAATACCCCCGACCTGCCGCCGCGCGATCAGATAGAGGCGGCGGAACAGCACCTTGGCCGGAAGGGGCTGTTCGCCCAGCTTCGCCCTGAACCATCGGACCGCAACCGCCGCCGCCATTTCCATGACCGGTTTGTGGAGGCCACCACGGTGGATGCGCTTGCCCCGCTGAAGGCACGGTTCGACATCACCGCCGGGATCGACAATCTTATGGCGCTACAAAAGGAATGCGCCGTTTTCCTGACCGTCGAGCGCCTGTAACCGTGGTGCAACTTGAACTGCGACTACTCTGTTGGAACCTGTGTTCGGGTTGCTTATGCTGGGATGAAGCAGGTACCTCCGGCGGTCGCGCAAAGAAGCCCGGTTGGGTGAATGTGTCTGCCACCGGATTTCTGTGGCAAAAGCCTACTTTCGCGCCAAGCTGACTGCGCTCGCAAAATTGGCTTGGTCAGCCGACGAAAGCGGGCTGCGTGCTAGCGTAGCGCACTCGGCCTCATCCAGCCCTAAGCGCAGGCTCTCGCCACTGCGACCTCACTGTGCTGGTGGTCGAAGCTCTGGGGGCGCACATGAAGATCATTCGCAGCCTCAGTCAATCCTTGAGGGCGGGGTTCGAAACCTTGGGGCTGGGCTAAATGTTGTTTTGTCAGCAAATCCGTGTGCCCGCGGTCGAACCGGTATTGGTATCGCGCGCTACACCAGCCTTGAAAACGTATCCGGGATACGCCATCTTGTCGTGAGGAGGAATGCGTCCGATGTCGGTTCAGGAGCGGATCAAGCGGTACAAGTCAACGGGCGGGGCAGCGGGCCTTGTCCGGGTCGAAGTCTTGGTGCCGTCCGAAGACCGTGCGCAGATACTCGCCAAGGCCGCAGAGCTTCGGGCGCGCCACCGTGCCCTGAAGCCCGTGCCCAAAGCAGGAGCCGTCAACCGCGAGACGGTCAACGACCGAGCAAAGCTGATATTGCACCGTCTGGTCGCAGGGCATCTGCGCCGCAGTGACCAGCTTCTGGTGGAAGCTCGGCAGCGCTTCAAGGCCATGCCGCAGCCGGTGCCCGACTATGTTCGGGACTGGCTCGAAATCCTTGACCAACCTGTCGACGTGGTCGCAGAGCTGATCGTGAAACGATCGGGCGCTCTGACGCGGCTTCGCACGGCCTCTCCGTTCCAGCTATCAGCCGACTATGACGACCCTGCTTGGCGCCGTCGCGTCTGGCAGAAGGCAAAACTCGGTGCGGCCAAGTGAGGCCTTTCCGCGATCGAGACGACCTTTTGCGCGCGGCACGTTCGGTTGCAGAGCATTTCCAGGCCGACCGTGTCATTGTCGTCGGCAGTCAGGCCATTCTACTGACATGGCCCGACGCTCCAATGGCACTGAAGATCACGCCCGAGATCGACCTCTATCCTGCAAACAACCGGGAATGGGAGGCGCGGAATCCGGGGCTCGAAGCATCTGAGGAAATCAGCGCGCTATTCGGCGAGATGTCTGCATTTCATCAGAGGTTTGGCTTTTATCTGGACGGTGTTGATGAGAACACGGCCCAGATGCCGCCGGACTGGATAGCGCGCGCGGCGACCGCCGAGATCGACGTCTATGGCCGGACCGCGGTCATCGTTTGCCCGGCAATTGAGGATGTGGTCGTCTCAAAACTCCACCGCCTTGCCGAAAAGGACCTGGACTTTATCCGGGAATGCATTGCTGCCGGGCGCGTCGAGGTTCCTTCGGTTCTTGCGGGCCTGCGCGCGACAAAGCCAGACCCAGCTATTCTTTCGCGGGCACAAAGCCTGCTTGAGGGAATGGGCAAGCGCTGAACCCTCCTCGAACCCCACCTTTGTCAGCGGCGCTCTGTTCCAGATTGGACCCGGACGAGCCCATGCGCGGCGAGGCACAACTTCCAAGCCTGCGCGTCGAGTACCAATCGGCCGGCAAGAGTGCGTCCGCAGCTGCGCAGTTCTTAAACAGCTGGGGTGGATGTCGTTCTTGGTTAGGGCAACCTGCAACTGGGAAACGCGCGGCCGAAATCGCTGACCTGCGTGTCGTGTTGCGTCCCAAACCCTTCCTTGCATCCTGGAGTAGCAAGGTTATCAATAAGTTGATGAATAGTTTAGCACCAGAAGCCTGAGTTTGCCCCCTGACGCCTCCTCTTTCCTGTCGCATTGCGTCTCGGTTGATCTGGAGGTCGATCCGAAGTCTGCACGGCTTTTCGCCTTCGCAGCGGTACGGGGTGAACGGGCAGTGGTTCACAAAGGGGCTGCGCTAGAGCCCGCTCTGGACTGGCTGGAGGCGCTGTGCGACGGGGCGGCGCATCTGGTGGGTCACAACATCCTGCGGCACGATCTGCCGCATTTGGTGGCCAACCGGGCACGGCTTGCGGCGCTGGGGGCGGCGGCCATCGATACGCTCTGGCTGAACCCCTTGGCCTTTCCGCGCAATCCATATCACCATCTGGTCAAGCACTATCAGGACGGGCGGCTGCAGGTCGGGCATGTGAATGACCCCGAACAGGATGCGCGGCTGGCTCTGCAGGTTCTGGCGGACCAGATCGCGGCCTTCACCAGGCTGGGGGAGGAGGCGCCGGATGCGGTGCTTGCCTATCACCATCTGACGACGCGGGGCGAGGCCTCGGCCGGGTTCGATGGGTTGTTCCAAGCCTTGCGCGGTCCTGCGCCGGGTGAAGCTGCTGCCCATGCCGCCATCTGCCGCCTGCTGGACGGCCGCGCCTGCAATCATCGGCTGGAGCAGACCTTAGGTCGCCTGTCCGATCCGCGCAACGGCTGGCCAATGGCCTATGCGCTGTCGTGGATTTCGGTGGCGGGCGGGGACTCGGTCATGCCGCCCTGGGTGCGGCTGCAGTTTCCGCAGGCGGGGCGGATCGTGCGGCACTTGCGCGATACCAATTGCGGCGATCCGGGTTGTGCTTGGTGCGCAGAGAAGAACAACCCGAATGCCGCGCTGGAACGCTGGTTCGGTTTTCCGTCCTTCCGCCCGCAGCCTGTCGATGACATGGGCCGCCCGTTGCAGGAGCGGATTGTGGCCGAGGCGATGGCGGGCAAATCGGTGCTGGGCATCCTGCCCACCGGCACCGGCAAATCGGTCTGCTACCAGATTCCGGCGCTGTCGCGGTTTGACAAGACCGGAGCGCTGACGGTGGTGATCTCGCCGCTGGTCGCACTGATGGCCGATCAGGTGCAGGGGCTCGCGCGAGCGGGGATATCGGCGGCGGTCACGGTGAACGGCATGCTGTCGCTGCCGGAACGTCATGACGCGCTGGAAAAGGTGAGGATGGGCGATGCCGCGATGCTGCTGATCTCGCCTGAACAGTTGCGCTCGCCGTCGATCCGCACCGTGCTGCAACAGCGCGAGGTCGGGCTGTGGGTGCTGGACGAGGCGCATTGCATCAGCAAATGGGGCCATGATTTCCGGCCCGACTACCGCTATGTCAGCCGCTTCATCAGGGAATTCTCGGGCGATAGCCCAGCCCCCGTCCTGTGCCTTACCGCCACGGCCAAGCCGGAAGTGGTGCGCGACATCCGTGACCACTTCCAGACCCGCCTCGGGGTAGACCTGATGCTTCTGGATGGGGGTGCCGTGCGCACGAACCTGTCATTCGCGGTTCTGCCCACGCAGAAGGCGACCAAGCTGACCGACATCCTGTCGGCAATCGAGGCGAACCTTCCGCCCGAAGGCGCCTCGGGGGCTGTGGTCTATTGTGCAACACGTGGGGCGACGGAAAGGGTAGCGGAGTTCCTGAAAGGGCAGGGGCTGGCGGCTGATTACTTCCACGCAGGGTTGCCGCCCGACCGCAAGCGCGATGTTCAAGAGGCGTTTCGCACCGGCCAGTTGCGAGTGATCGCCGCGACCAACGCCTTTGGTATGGGGATCGACAAGCCCGATATCCGGCTGGTCGTTCATGGCGACATTCCGGGCTCCCTGGAAAACTACCTGCAAGAGGCAGGCCGCGCCGGTCGGGATCGCGCGCCCGCCAATTGTGTGCTGCTGTTCAGCCCCGAGGATGTGGAGCGGCAATTCTCGCTGTCGGCGCGTTCGCGTCTGGCCCGGCATGAGATCGGCGCGATCCTGAAGGCGTTGAGGCGGATGGAAAAGCACAAGTCGGGCGAAGTGGTTGCCACGCCGGGCGAGATCGTGCGCGAGGAGAAGGATCAGGAGTTCGAGCGCGACAAGACCACCGACGACACCCGCGTGAAAACCGCCGTGGCCTGGCTGGAGGAAGCGACGCTGCTTTCCCGCGAGGAGAACCGCGTGCAGGTGTTCCCGTCATCGCTGCGCATCCGGTCGGTGGATGAGGCGGCGGCGATTTTGGAAAAGGCGCAGATCACCGGTGTCAGGCGCACGCAACTGATGGACCTTGTGCGCCACGTGATGAACGCGCCTGTCGATGCCGGGGTTTCGACCGATGACCTAACGGGCGCTTGCGGCTTGTCAGGGCGCGCGTTGCACCGGGCCTTTGCCGATCTGGAGGCGTTGGGCATCGCCAGCAACGACACGGGCATCACGGTCTATGTGCATCTGGGGGTAGAGGATGCCTCGGCCCGCCGTCTGGATCAGGCCGCCCGTCTTGAGGCCGACCTGATCGCCATGATGCACGAGGCGGTGCCGGATGCCGAAGGGTCCGAGGCGCAGCCGTTGAACCTGACCGAAACCTGTCAGGCCCTGCGCGACAAGGGCCACGCCCAAGTGCGCCCCGATCTGGTGGAAACGGCCTTGCGTGGCATGGCGCAAGACGGGCGCGATCAGGATGGCGGGCGGGGGAACCTGACGCTCCGCAAGGTCAGCCGGAATACGATCTTCGTGCGGCTGGAACGGTCATGGCCCGTGGTCGCCCGTACCGCCGATCTGCGGCGGCAGGGGGCGCAGGCGTTACTGACCCATCTCACGGGTAAGGTCGCCAAAGGCACGCGCGGCAAAGATATTCAGGTCGAAACCACCCTTGGCGCGATGCTGGATGCGCTGAACGGCGACGCGCTGCTCAGGGCCGAGGTCAAGGACATGACCCGCCTGATGGACCGGGCGCTCTTGTGGCTGCACGAGCAGCAGGTCGCCACCCTGGGCCGGGGCCTGACGGTGTTCCGCCCGGCGATCACGGTGCATCTAAACCCCAAGGGTGGCCCCTTCACGGTGCAGCACTTCGCGCCGCTGGAGGAACACTACTCCGAGACAACGATCCAGACCCATGTGATGGCCGCCTATGCCGAGAAAGGGCTGGAGGCGATGGATCAGGCCCAGCGCCTGTCTGAGGATTACTTCGTGCTGGACCGCGACGCCTTCCTGCGTCGATGGCTGCCGGGACGCGGCACGGAAATCCGGAGGCAGACCACCGGCACCTCATGGCGGACGATTGTCGATGCGCTGGACAACCTGGTGCAAGCCGAGATTGTCCGTGATGATCGCGAACAGACCAACGTGCTGGTGCTGGCCGGGCCGGGGTCGGGCAAGACACGCGTGTTGGTGCATCGCATCGCTTACCTCGTCCGAGTGAAACGCGAAGACCCGCGCGGCATTCTGGTGCTGACCTACAACCGCCATGCCGCCGCCGAGATCCGCGAACGCCTGCGCCGCCTGATCGGGGATGATGCGGCCGGGGTGACGGTCTCCACCTGCCACGCGCTGGCGATGCGGCTGATGGGGGCGAGCTTTGCAGGCGATCACGAAGGCCCCCGCGACTTTGACGGGATCGTCATGCAAGCCGTGGCCTTGCTGCGCGGGGATGGTCTGACCAAGGTAGAGGCCGAGGCGCTACGCGAGACGCTGATCCAGGGCTATCGCTGGCTCTTGGTGGACGAGTATCAGGACATCGGCCCCGAGGAATACGCCCTGATCGGCGCCGTGGCGGGGCGGTCGCTTGAGGACGACCTGCGCATCAGCCTCTTTGCCGTGGGCGATGATGACCAGAATATCTACGCCTTCGCTGGGGCCAGTATCGATTTCATCCGAAGGTTCGAAGCCGATTACTCCGCCAAGCCTGTCTGGCTGACCGAGAACTATCGCTCGACCGCCCATATCATTGCGGCGGCCAATGCCGTGATCGCTCCCGCTGCTCAGCGCATGAAGGCGGGTCACGATATCACGGTGAACCGCGCCCGCGCCAAGGTGATGTCGGGCGGCGCTTGGGCAGCGCTGGACCCGGTGTCGCAAGGGCGGGTCAGCCTGCTGGATGCGGGCGGTGATGTCGCGCAGGCGGTGGCTGCACTGGACGAACTGCAGCGCCTGTCCCAGCTCGACCCCGATTGGTCATGGCGCCGCTGCGCCGTGATTGCCCGCGACTGGCGGCGGCTTGAACCCGTACGCGCTTATGCCGAGGCGCTGGGAATCCCCATCGACATGGCGAATGAGAAGCCGCTTACCCTGTGGCGCATGCGCGAGATGCAGGGCTTCGTTCGTACCCTGTTGGCAGATCGCACCCGGCTGCTGACCATCTCCGATCTGGTCGCGATCCTGAACGCGCAGCCGCAATCCCGCTGGACCGACCTGATCGGCGAAGGCATTGGCACCCTCGCACGGGAACTGGTGGAAAAGGCCGCCCCGGTGCCCGACATCGTGCAATGGTTCGGCGAATGGGCGCGGGATGTGCGGGGCGAACAGCGGGGGCTGCTACTGATGACGGCCCATCGCGCCAAGGGTCTTGAGTTCGATCATGTCGCGATCCTGAACGGCGGCTGGGATCGCCCCTCGCGCGGCGAAGATGCCGACGCCCCGCGCCGCCTGTTCTATGTCGCCATGACGCGGGCGCGGTCCACGCTGACCGTACTGACCGACGGACCGCATGCCTTCGTGCAGCCCGGTGACGCTGTCCTGTCCCGCCGCGTCACTCCCGATACCGCCGCCCTGCCGCGCGTCCGCCTGCGCTATGTGCCGCCCGATCCGAAGCTGGTGGACCTGTCCTTTGCCGGGCGTCTGCGGCCGGATGATCCGTCGCTGGCGGCCATTGCAGCCGCGCGTCCCGGCGACCCGGTCCACCTAATCCGCGACGGCGACCGCTGGCGGATGGAGAACGCCCACGGCCAGACCCTTGCCCGCCTCTCCCGCGCCTTCGCCCAGCTCGAGGGCACCACCTTCCTGCGCGGCGAGGTTGCGGCCATTCTGCACTGGCGGCGCGAGGATGGGGATGAGGACTATCACCGCCTGCTCCGCCGCGACGCATGGGAGGTGGTCCTGCCCGAACTGGTGTTCGAAAGCCCCCAATAGATGGCAGGTCTGTTGCCCGATCACCCCAAACGGCGGCAGGTTGATTTGTAAAGCGGTTGTCTTTACATTGGTCCTGCATGTGGAGAGCACGAACATGGTCGCAGTCACACCCCAAGACGAAGCGCAGCGCCGGTCGCTGATCAACCTGCGGGTCACGTCGCGGGACAGGGACCTGATTGACCGCGCAGCCGCCAGCCTCGGCAAGAACCGGTCCGAGTTCATGATGGACGCCAGCAGGCAGGCCGCCGAGGATGCTCTGATGGACCGGCAGGCATTCCGGCTGGATGCTGCGCAGTTCGCCGCCTTCGTCGCGGCTTTGGACGCGCCGCCTGCGCCGAACGACCGGCTGCGCCGCCTGCTTGCAACCCCGGCGCCTTGGGACAAATGACCGACGGCGCGCTGCAGGCTCCCGTTCCACTGGCCGATCATCACGACGTGGAAGCGTTCGCCTCTGGCGCACCGACGCTCGATGCCTGGATCAGGCGCAAGGCGCGGGCCAATCAGGCTTCTGGCGCCTCGCGAACTTACGTCCTGTGCCGCGGCGAGAAGGTTGTGGGGTTCTATGCCCTCGCCGCTGGATCGGTCGGCCATGACCTCAGCCCCCGCAAGCTGCGACAGAACATGCCTGACCCCGTGCCGGTCATCGTTCTGGGGCGCTTGGCTGTCGATGCCAGCGAACAAGGCAACGGCCTCGGCCGTGCGCTTCTCCGCGACGCCGTCCTGCGGGTTGCCGCTGCAGCGCGCGAAGTTGGGGTTGCCGCCATGCTCGTCCACGCGCTGAACGACCGGGCGAAGGCGTTCTACGTGGCCGCGGGTTTTGAACCATTCCCGGTTGACCCGATGGTGCTGATCCTGCGGATCAAGGACATCAATGCCCTGATCGGCGATTGACCGACACAACCCCGCTTGCTCGCCATTAACGCTGCCTGTGATCTGGGCGTTGCGGATGTAGGGAGCCAGCCGGTCAACCGGGAGCATCTCGATCTGAAGCACGGGGCGGGGCCTTTCGGATGGGGTCCATGGCAAAGTGCGGCCTTAGGTGCGCACCCGCGCACCCAAATTGCGCACCCAGGGCGCGGACCCAGATTTTTGTTCTGTCACTGGCGGTTAGTCGCGCCTAGGCCCCCCGCATACGTCTCCCTTCCGGGAGAACCTAACGCGGGGGGGGCAGCCGGGAGCGGCGGCGGGAGCAGGGGTGACGGGGTTGGGGCCGAAGCTTCGCGCTTCCGACACCCTTCGCCATCTTGCCTTCTTTATGCGTCAAAACCCGGGAAAGTGTCGCGCCCGAAGTTCGACGGATCGGGCCGGTTGTCCTCGGCGTCCGCGCTGCTTTGGCGCGGGGTTGTGCGGGTGCTTGCGGTGAGAGGTTTTGCGCCCTTGCCTTTGCCCTTTGATTTATCGAGCTTTTCTAGCTTCTTCGAGATGGTCAGAAGAGCGGCCACCCAGCGCCGCCAGGCTGTCGATCGCACTACCCCGGCGCGAATACAGACCTGCCGCCAGCGGGCACCCTCGGCCCTGAGCCAGACGATCCGGGCATCCTCGGGGTTCAGCATCAGGAGCCAGTCGAAGCATTCCTCCATCCGGCTGATGGCGGCGGCGCGGCGTTGTTGCAGAACTCTGGCCGTCTAGGATTCACATTGCGAATCCATGCGGTTAGACGGGCCGCATGAGCAAGCCATCCCGCGCCCGTTATCGCACGACGAACTGGTCCCTCTACACCGCCTCG
>Ga0209793_1000288_pt1 | contig 71039 bp, 68 predicted proteins | sample EBPBio122009_DNA_FD_185863 | JGI IMG/M metagenome (GOLD analysis project Ga0209793, IMG submission 185863) | Wastewater treatment Type I Accumulibacter community from EBPR Bioreactor in Madison, WI, USA - Reactor 1_2/2/2009_ DNA (SPAdes) (version 2) | ecosystem: Engineered > Bioreactor > EBPR >... | reverse complement strand
CTGACCGCCATCGCGCCGGAAGAGAAATAAGCGTGGTCGACGCCGAGAGCCTGCCCTACCGGCCCTGCGTGGGCGTCGTGCTGATCGACGCCCGCGGCATGGTCTTCGCGGGCCAGCGGATCGACAGCCCCAACCCCGCCTGGCAGATGCCGCAGGGCGGGATTGACGAGGGCGAGAAGCCGCGCGAGGCCGCCTATCGCGAGCTGTGGGAGGAAACCGGCGTCACCCGCGACAAGGTGGAATTCGTCGGCAAGACCCATGGCTGGGTGACATACGACCTGCCGCCCGAGTTGCTGGGCAAGGTCTGGGGCGGCAAGTATCGGGGGCAGAAGCAGAAATGGTTCCTGTTCCGCTTCACGGGGCAGGATGCGGACGTGAAGATCGCGACCGAGCATCCGGAGTTTTCCACCTGGCGCTGGATCCTGGCCGACGAGATGGTGGAAAGCATCGTTCCCTTCAAGCGCGCGGTCTACGAGGCCGTCATCCGCAGCTTCCGGGCCTATCTGGCCTGACGGGCGGTCATTCTTCCAGCGCCAGCCCGTCGGACAGATGAATCCAGGGCAGCCTTTCACTGGCATGGGAATGTGCCGTGGGCTGGTAGGCTGCGGGATCGTCCAGGGTCGCTGCGTAGAAATGCATCTCATCCGGCCAGCGGTCGCTGCGATAGGCCATCTGCGTGCCGCAATGCGGGCAGAAGTCGCGCCAGACGCCGGGCGAGGAGGTATAGCTGGCAGGCGTCTCGCCAGTCCAAGCCCAGGTGCCGTTGCGCACCCCCAGGAACGAGGTGAAGGGCGAGGCGGTCGCCCGGCGGCAGCTTTCGCAATGGCAATGCGACTGCCAGAGCGGCAGGGCATCGCAGCGGAAGGTCACCGCCCTGCACAGGCAGCGACCGGTAAAGGGGGCGATCATGGCGGCCTCCGGGTTGCCGGACCATTGGGCGCCTGTCCTCTGCGCTTGGCAAGTCCTTCCTTCCAGACCGCCCCGAAGGACAGCGTTCCGCCCCAGGGGACGCCAGCGGCCAGCTCGCAGAATTTTGGCCCGCGCCCTTGCCGCAACGCAGAACCGTTGCCCGCCAGCGCCGGAGGCCCCGCGATTTCCGCCTTATCTTCCGCGACTCCCCGGCATCCGCTTGAATCCGGCCCCTTGTCCGGGCTACGGACCCGCGCAAATGCGGCTGCTCCGCGCTGAAAGGTTGTCCCCATGTCGCTTCAGAACCACGCCCCGATCCCCGAGCTTTACGTCTCCTACGACTCGGCTCAGAAGCTGAAGGTCGAGGCTGCGCAACTGCCGTCCTGGGACCTGACCCCGCGCCAGATCTGCGATCTGGAGCTGCTGATGAACGGCGGTTTCCATCCGCTGAAGGGCTTCATGGTGCAGGCGGATTACGACGGCGTCGTCGCCAACATGCGGCTGGCGGACGGCTCGCTCTGGCCGATGCCGATCACGCTGGATGTGTCGGAGGCCTTCGCCGAGAAGGTCGAGCCCGGCCAGGACATCGCGCTGAGGGATCAGGAGGGCGTGATCCTTGCCATCCTGTCGATCAGCGACAAATGGAGCCCCGACAAGGCGGTGGAAGCGGCGGGCGTCTTCGGCGCCGACGACATTGCCCATCCGGCGGTGAACTACCTGCACAACGTGGCCGGACCGGTCTATCTGGGCGGGCCGGTCATCGGCATCCAGCAGCCGGTGCACTATGATTTCAAGGCCCGCCGCGACACGCCGAACGAGTTGCGCGCCCTCTTCCGCAAGCTGGGCTGGCGCAAGATCGTGGCCTTCCAGACCCGCAATCCGCTGCACCGCGCGCATCAGGAACTGACCTTCCGCGCCGCGCGCGAAGCCGAGGCGAACCTCTTGATCCACCCGGTCGTCGGCATGACCAAGCCGGGCGACGTGGACCATTTCACCCGCGTCCGCTGCTACGAGGCGGTGCTGGACAAATATCCGGCCCAGACCACGGCACTGTCGCTGCTGAACCTTGCCATGCGCATGGCCGGCCCGCGTGAGGCGGTGTGGCACGGGCTGATCCGCAGGAACCACGGCTGCACCCACATGATCGTGGGCCGCGACCATGCGGGGCCGGGCAAGAACAGCCAGGGCAAGGACTTCTACGATCCCTATGCCGCGCAGGAACTGTTCGGCAAGCACGCGGCAGAAATCGGCGTCCAGATGGTCGATTTCAAGCACATGGTCTATGTGCAGGAAAAGGCGCAGTATTTCCCGGCGAACGAGATCCCGGAAGGCTCCACAGTGCTGGACATCTCCGGCACCGAACTGCGCCGCCGCCTGCGTGAGGGGCTGGACATCCCGGAATGGTTCTCCTTCCCCGAGGTCGTGTCGGAACTGCGCAAGACCAGCCCGGCGCGGTCGAAGCAGGGCTTCACGGTGTTCTTCACCGGGCTTTCGGGCAGCGGCAAGTCCACCATCGCCAACGCGCTGATGGTCAAGCTGATGGAGATGGGCGGTCGCCCGGTGACGCTGCTGGACGGCGATGTGGTGCGCAAGCACCTGTCGTCGGAACTGGGCTTCTCGAAGGAACACCGCGACCTGAACATCAAGCGCATCGGCTATGTCGCGTCGGAGATCACCAAGAACGGCGGCATCGCGATCTGCGCGCCGATCGCGCCCTATACCGCCACCCGGCGGGCGGTGCGCGAGATGATCGAGGCTTTCGGCGCCTTCGTCGAGGTGCATGTGGCGACCAGCCTGGAGGAATGCGAGCGTCGCGACCGCAAGGGCCTGTACAAGCTGGCGCGGGAAGGCAAGATCAAGGAATTCACCGGGATCTCCGACCCCTACGAGGCGCCGACCCAAGCCGAACTGGTGGTGGACACCGAGAATGTCGACGTCGACCACTGCGCGCATCAGGTTCTGCTGAAGCTGGAACAGATGGGTCTGATCCGGGCCTGACCGGTAGCGAATGGAAAAGGCCGCGCTTCCGGGCGCGGCCTTTTGGTTTCAACCCGACGGATCGCAGGGCGGGCACGTCTCGCCCTTGCCCACGCGGATCACCCCGCCCGCATCATGCGGCGCAGCAACCCGTCCTTCAGGACATATTGGTGGAACAGCGCCATCAACGCATGACCCAGCACGACCAGCATCAGAAGGTTGGCGGCAAGCGCATGAATGTCGCCAACCCTCAGCCCCAGGAACCAGACGCTGACCCCGCCCAGCGGCACGGCGATCATCAGCAGATAGATCAGCCGGTGGCCCCAGTCCGCCGCCAGCACCGCCAGACTGCCCGGCACACCCGGTGCCGCGGGGGCGCCCCGCGACAGACGGACCAGAAGCCGCACAAGGACCAGCACCAGGATCGCAAGGCCAAAGGCTACATGCGGCACAAAGCCTGCCGTGCCACCGTCGCGGATCGCGTCCAGCGCGTCTTCCGCACCTTCGCCCGAGAACCAGGCCAGCGGGATCAGCAGGGCGATCAGCCAGTGGAGCGCGATCTGCAGCCCCGAATATCCGGTTGTAGTTTTCACGACGATCTCCGTTCAAGACAAAACAGACACGTCCGAGCGTAACGGTTCCGTCGCAAAAAGCCCGTCAGCAGCCGCTGACGCCACGCGGGATCAATGCACGCTGACCGGCGTGAAGTCGTGCTCCCGCGCCAGATGGAAGGCGAGCTTGCGGTCGGCGACCAGCGCCAGTTGGCGACCATCGGCCCCGTGGACCGACCAGATCACCTGCGCATCGCCCACCTGTTCGCGCACCTCGTCCGGCAGATCGCCCACCGCGATCTCGCGGACATAGACGATACGGTCGGCCCCTTGCGGCAGCCCGTTGAATGGCGTGTTCATGACTTGCCCCCTTCCTTGTGGCTGGCATCCTTGCGACCGATCCGGATCGTCTGCACCACGGTCTCCGGCACATGGCGGCGCAGATCGACGTGGAGAAGCCCGTTTTCCATCGTGGCCCCCGCAACCTCGACCCCGTCGGCCAGCACGAAGCTGCGCTGGAACGCCCGGGCCGCGATGCCGCGATGCAGGAACACGCGGTCCCCCGCATCCTCGGCCTGACGGCCCCTCACCACCAGCTGCCGGTCCTCGACCGTGATCGACAGGTCCTCCTCGCGGAAACCCGCGACGGCAAGCGTGATCCGGTAGGCGTTTTCCGCCACCGCCTCGATGTTGAACGGAGGGTAGCCCTCGGCCCCCGATTTCGCGGTACGTTCCACCAGCCGTTCCAGCTGCTCGAACCCCAGAAGATAGGGATGGGCCCCAAAGCTCAGTTTCGTCATCGGACAGTCCTTGGCATAAGCGACGGTTCGGTCTTCGCGGCCCCGCATTGAGGCACCGCATGAAGTGAATATGGGGCCCGCCGCCGCGCCCCGCAAGGCCCGGCACAGGCGGGACCGGCACCCGTTTGCCGCGATTTCGCGCAGAAACCTTCACCCTTGATGAACGCTTTCCTATATCCTTGTGGAAAGGCAGGAACCGATTCGCCAGACCATGAACGCCCCCACCGAACTCAACCATGTCGAGATGCTTGGCATCAGGCTCGAAGTCCTGCGGCGCGAGCATCGCGATCTCGATCAGGCCATCCATGCGCTTGAGGAAACCGGCCGTCCCGACGTGCTGACCCTGCGCCGGCTGAAAAAGCAGAAGCTGGCGCTGAAGGACCAGATCGTGAAGATCGAGGACATGATGATCCCCGACATCATCGCCTGACCGGACAGCCTGCGCTGCCGCTTCGCGGCACAATGCCGCGGTCCATATGAGAGCCGTTTGATCCACCTCAATCTTTTCTGTCGCCGCGAGGCAGAAACTGGCTTGGCAACAAGCAGTGAGTGGCAAGATGACCAGAATAAAGATTTCCGTGTTTACCTTCCTCGCCTCGGCCGCGCTGGCGTTTCCCGCGCTGGCGCAATCGGCGGGGGACATGACCTTGGGCCTTGGCGTGGCCAGCGTGATGCCGAAAGATGGCAACGGCACGCTCGCCGGTGCGGCGGCGGATGTGGGCAACAGCGTCCGGCCCTCGATCACCTTCGAGTATTTCATCCGCGACAACTTGGGGATCGAGGTCCTGGGCGCCCTGCCCTTCAAGCATGACATCGCCCTGGGCGGCGCCTTCGTCGGCACGACCAAGCAGCTGCCGCCGACCGTCTCGCTGAACTATCACATCCCGACCGGTGGCAAGGTGACGCCCTTCGTCGGCGTCGGCCTGAACTACACCACCTTCTTCGAGGAATCCTCCGATCTGGGCGAGTTGAAGATCAAGGACAGCTGGGGCCTCGCGGCGACCTTGGGCGCCGACTATGCGCTCAGCGACAAGGGCGCCCTGCGGCTGGAGCTGCGCTACATCGACATCGACTCGGACGTGACGCTGGACGGCGCGCCGATCGGCACGGTGAACCTCGACCCGGTGGTTGCTGGTGTCTCCTATGTGATGAAGTTCTGACGGGCCGATCCCGGACATGTGCCGCCTTGCCGTCTTCGGCAGGGCGGTATATGCGCGCCCTGAGGGGCAGCGAGGACCATCGGCATGGCCGTATCCGTCGGAATCATCATGGGGTCGCAAAGCGACTGGCCGACGATGAAGGCCGCCGCCGAAATCCTGGATGAGCTTGGCGTGGCCTACGAGACGAAGATCGTCAGCGCCCACCGCACCCCCGACCGGCTGTGGGATTATGGCAAGACCGCCGTCTCCCGCGGGCTGAAGGTGATCATCGCGGGCGCGGGCGGGGCGGCGCATCTGCCGGGGATGATGGCATCGAAGACCCGGGTGCCGGTGATCGGCGTGCCGGTGCAGACCAAGGCGCTGTCGGGCGTCGATTCGCTCTATTCGATCCTGCAGATGCCCAAGGGCTATCCGGTCGCCACCATGGCCATCGGCGGGGCGGCGAATGCCGGGCTGATGGCGGCGGCGATCCTTGCCGTCTCGGACGAAGCCGTGGCGAAGCGGCTGGACGCCTGGCGCGCGGCGCTGTCGGCCTCGATCCCCGAGGAGCCGAAGGATGAGTGAGCTGCCGCAGGGCGCGGTGATCGGCATCCTGGGCGGCGGGCAACTGGGCCGGATGCTCTCGGTCGCCGCCAGCCGGTTGGGCTATCGCTGCCATATCTTCGAGCCGGGCGCGGCCCCGGCGGGGGACGTTGCCCACAGCGTCACCACCGCGCCTTACGAGGACGAGACGGCGCTACGGGCCTTCGCGGCCTCGGTCGACGTCATCACCTATGAATTCGAGAACGTGCCCACCTCGGCACTCGATCTGCTTGAAAGCTTGAAGCCGATCCGCCCGAACCGCCGGGCGCTGGCCGTCAGCCAGGACCGGATCAGCGAGAAGAGCTTCCTGAACGATCTCGGCCTGCAGACCGCCCCCTGGGCTGCGGTGAACTCCGAGGCCGACCTGCGCACCGCCGCCGAGACGCTTGGCCATCCGGCGATCCTGAAGACCACGCGGCTGGGCTATGACGGCAAGGGCCAGGTCAAGCTGGAGGCCGAGGCCGACATTCCCGCCGCCTGGGCCGCGATGAACGGCGCCGCTTGCGTGCTGGAGGGCTTCGTCGCCTTCGACCGCGAGGTCTCGGTCATCGCCGCCCGTGGTCTCGACGGGTCGGTCGCCTGCTTCGACCCCGGCGAGAACGTCCACCGCGAGGGTATCCTGCGCACCACCACCGTACCCGCGCGCCTGTCCCCGGCGGGCCGCGCCGATGCCGTGCTGATCGCCGCCCGCATCCTGAACGCGCTCGACTATGTCGGCGTCATGGGGGTGGAGCTCTTCGTCACCGCCCAGGGCCTTCTGGTCAACGAGATCGCCCCCCGCGTCCACAACTCCGGCCACTGGACGCAACAAGGCTGCACCGTCGACCAGTTCGAACAGCATATCCGCGCGGTGGCAGGCCTGCCCCTCGGCGACGGCAACCGCTATGCCGATGTGGTGATGGAAAACCTGATCGGCGACGATGTGCTGCGGGTGCCGGATCTGCTGAAGGCCCGCGATACGGCGGTGCATCTTTATGGCAAGGGCGCGCCGCGACCGGGCCGGAAGATGGGCCATGTGAACCGGATCACCCGCGGCTGATCTCGCCTCGCCGGCGCGCTGTCTGCTGGGCACCGTTTGCCACCTTCCGCGTTGCCCCGGTCAGCAACCTCAAGGTGCCCCATGACCGGCAAATCCTCGATCTACACCCGCGCCGCCCGCTGGATCGCCCAGCTGTCCGGGCGCCCGATAACCTTCCTGCTGGCCGTCGCGACCGTCGTGGTCTGGATGGTCTCGGGCCCGGTCTTCGGCTTTTCCGACACCTGGCAGCTGGTGATCAACACCGGCACCACCATCGTCACCTTCCTCATGGTGTTCCTGATCCAGAACACCCAGAACCGCGACACCACCGCCATGCAGCTGAAGCTGGACGAGTTGATCCGCGCCACCAGGGGCGCGCATCTCTCGCTTCTCGACCTGGAAGAACTGGAGGAACGCGAGCTTGCCGCCTTCGTCCGGCAATACGAGGAGCTGGCCGCGCTGGGCCGCAAGCAACTGGAGCGGGGCAGGCCCGACACCGGCACGCCGGAGGTCGTCAGCCAGACTGCACCGCCTGAAAAGTCTCTTTCACGACCGTCGAAAGCGTCAGCGAAGGGTCGAACCGCCCCACGCGCAGAAAAGCCAGAACCTGCCGGATGACCACCGGGTTCACCATCATGAAGGTATGGGTCACGGGCATCACCAGATGGTCGGCCATGCCGTCCAGCTTTGTGCTTTCCACCGTCACCTTGCCGTCGTTCGGCCCCGGCAGCATCGCGTTCCACACCGGGTTCAGCGACCGCGTGCCCGCGATGATGCCCAGGGGATAATCCGCCGGCGGCAGGCTGTTCGGCCAGCTCTTCGGTCCGGTGCCCAGCGTCTTGCCCGCCGCGCCGTTGACCATGCTGAAGACCGGGTTGTCGCCCAGCCGGTCCACCAGTTCCGATCCGTGGTTCGGGGGCGCGAGCATCACCACGCGGCCCATCTGCGCCGGGTGATGCCGGGACAGCCAGTCGCGCAGAAGGATGCCGCCCATCGAATGGGTGACGAAATGCACCCGACCCGGCTGCACCTTGGCCACCGCCTGCCCGACCGCCTCGGCCAGCACCTCGGGCGGGGCCTTGGTCGAGGGGTAGGACCAGTTCAGAACCCGGAATCCCCCCGCCTTCAGGGCCATCGCCATGGGCGCAAGCGAGGCGTCGGTCCGCGCAAGGCCATGCAGCAGCACGACGGCATCGGCCAACCCGGCGCCCTCCTCGGTCGCGGGGGCGGGCAGGAAGCGGGCGAAGGGTCCGGTCAGCCACATGGCCGGACTTTGGGTCGCCGCAATCCCTGCGGCAAGTCCGGATTGCCCCCGACGGCGGAATCGGACGCAGCGTTACCCTGCGCCTCTTGGTGCATGACCGCACCGCCCGCCTGCGCCCCGCGCCCCTTGCCCCCCTGCGAGACGCCTGCTAGCCATGCCGGGCCGGGTCTTTCCGGCGTTCTCAGGGCGGGGTGCAACTCCCCACCGGCGGTGACAGCCCGCGAGCGCCCCTGCACCAAATGGCAGGGGGTCAGCAGATCCGGTGGAACTCCGGGGCCGACGGTGAAAGTCCGGATGAGAGAGAGCGATGGTTTCCCCGTCACCGGACGGGCGGACGCGTTTTCCCCTGACTGATCGGGTCGTGAAAGGAGACGCCATGAGTCAGTCATTCCCCCTCCGCGCTGCAGCCATGATGGTCGGCGCGGGTCTCTGCTTCGCGCTGGCCAATGCGCTGACGCAGATCATCACCAGCCGCCTGGGCTTTCGCCCGCAATCCGACAGCTTCTGGCAATACGCCATCGCGCTGGTGCTGGCGCTGCCCTTCCTGCGCCGCCACGGGCTTGCCGGGCTGAAGACCGCGCGGCCCGGCCTGCATCTGGTCCGGGTGATCGTCTCGGCGCTTGGCGTGCAGGCCTTCGTCATGGCGCTGGCGCATGGCACGCCGATCTGGCAGGTGATCGCCTTGGTGATGACCTCGCCCTTCTTCGTGTTGCTGGGCGCCGCCCTGTTTCTGGGCGAGCGGGTCGACCTCACCCGTTGGGGCGCCGCTGCTCTGGGCTTTGCCGGGGCGATGGTTCTGTTGCGCCCGTGGGAGTCAGGGTTCACCCTAACCGCGCTCTATCCCGTGGGGGCCGCGATCCTCTGGGCCACCGCCTCGCTGATGACCAAGCGCCTGACCATGACCGAGCGGCCCGAGACGGTGACTTTGTGGCTTCTGGTCCTTCTGACCCCGATCAACGGCGCGATTTCGCTGCATGCGGGGTTCGAATGGCCCGCGGGCTGGGTGCTGGTCTGGCTCCTTGCGGGCGGTGCGCTGGTCTTCCTCGCGCAGCATCTGCTGACACTGGCCTATGCCGCCGCCGATGCCGCCTTCGTCCAGCCCTTCGACGACATCAAGCTGATCTCGAACGTGGTGGTCGGCTGGGCCGTCTTCGGCTACCTGCCCGAGGGTCCGCTCTGGCTGGGCGTGGCGATGATCCTTGCCGCCTCCAGCTGGCTCCTCTGGTCCGAACGGTCGGGGTCCGCGCTGAAGCCCCTCGCCGCCTGACCCCCGCCCTTCCGCGCGCCGTGCGGAAGGGCCACTGGACAAACCGCCCCGCGCCACGCAAGCCTGTGGGCATGGCCCGCCTGAAACCCCGCCTCGCCACCCCCCGACTTGCCGCCCGCGCGCTGATCCTGCACGAGGACCGGCTCTTGCTGGTCAACGCCTACCCCGGCGCGCGGCTCGGCCTCTGGTGTGCGCCCGGTGGCGGCTGCGAGGCCGGGCAGTCGCTGCCGCAGAACCTCGCGCGAGAGGTGATGGAGGAAACCGGCCTGACCATCGCGGTTGGCCCTCCGGTGCTGGTCAACGAATTCCACGACCCCGATACCGGCTTTCACCAGATCGACCTCTTCTTCCGCTGCACGCTGGAGGACGGGGATCTGGACGACAGCTGGGTCGATCCCGAGGGCGTCGTCACCGACCGCCGCTTCTTCTCGCGCGTGGAGCTTGCCGCCGGGCATGTCCGTTTCAAGCCAGACAGCCTGCCCGACGCCGCCTGGGGCGCCGGGGCCGCGCATTACGACCCGCTGGAAGTGATCCTGAAATGAGCCGTGCTTTCGTCAACGAAGACGCCGGGAACGACCGTCCCGATCTGCCGGAGCTTCCCGTGCCCCCCGGCCCGAACATCGTGACCCCGCGCGGGCTGGCTGCGCTGCACGACCGGATCGCGCAACGCCAGGCCGACCTTGCCGCCCTGAAGGCCCGCCCCGACCGGCTGGACAAGCTGCCCGAAGCCGCCGCCGAACGCGACCTGCGCTGGCTGGAGGCCCGGCTGAAAGCCGCCGTGGTGATCGATCCGGCAACCCACGACCTGACCGAGGTCGCCTTCGGCCTGTGCGTCACCGTGGCCGATGAGGACGGGCGGGAGACGACCTATGAGATCGTGGGCGAAGACGAGGCCGACGCCACCCGCCGCCGCATCGCCCCGAACGCGCCGCTGGCACGGGCGCTCCTGGGCGCGCAGGTCGGCGATGTGGTGACTTGGAAGCGCCCTGCCGGGACCTTGGAGCTGGAGATCATCAGGATCGCCCATGCGGATTCGTGAGCTGTTCCCGTCCGAGACCGCGCTGGTCGCGCAATTCTACCGCGAGGCGCCGGACTACTGGCTGCTGGCCGAGGGGCGTTGCAACCCCGAGAACCAGGCCTCGGATTTCTTCACCGACGCCCCGCCGAACTGCAACCCCGCCGAAAGCGACCGGCTGGGCCTCTTCGTCGATCACCGGCTCTCGGGCGTGGCCGAACTGTCCTACGGCTTCCCCGAACGGAACGACGCCTATCTCGGCCTGATGGTCCTCGGCCCCTGGGCACAGGGGCGGGGCCATGGCCGGAGCTTCCTCTCCCATCTCGAAAAGCTGGCGCGGGGCCGCCATGCGTCGCGTCTCTGCCTCGCCGTCCTGGACGCCAACTTTCGCGGACGGGCGTTCTGGGAACGCGAAGGCTTCCGCCCCAGCGGCATCCGTCGCCAGGACGCCGAGACCGGGCACTGGATCGAACGGTTGATCAAACCGCTTTAGCCTGCCCCGGAATGAAAAGGGGCGGCCCGAAGACCGCCCCTTCCTTACCTTTGACCGAAGAGAGGGATCAGAAGTCCATCCCGCCCATGCCGCCTCCGCCCGGCATCGCCGGGGCCGCTTTCGGCTCGGGACGGTCGGCGATCATCGCTTCCGTGGTGATCAGAAGCGAGGCAACCGAAGCCGCATCTTCCAGAGCGGTGCGGGTGACTTTCGCCGGGTCGATCACGCCGAACTTGAACATGTCGCCATATTCTTCGGTCTGCGCGTTGAAGCCGAAAGCCGAGTCCTTCGATTCGCGGATCTTGCCCGCGACGACGGCACCGTCGACACCGGCATTCTCGGCGATCTGGCGCAGCGGAGCTTCCAGCGCGCGACGAACGATGGCGATCCCGGCTTCCTGGTCGCTGTTGGCGCCCTTCAGCCCGTCAAGGCCCTTGGCCGCCTGCACCAGAGCCACGCCGCCGCCGACGATCACGCCTTCCTGCACGGCCGCACGGGTCGCGTTCAGGGCGTCGTCAACGCGGTCCTTGCGCTCTTTCACTTCGACTTCGGTCATGCCGCCGACGCGGATCACCGCAACGCCGCCCGCAAGTTTAGCCACACGTTCTTGCAGCTTCTCGCGGTCGTAGTCGCTGGTGGTTTCCTCGATCTGCGCGCGGATCTGGCCCACGCGGGCTTCGATTTCCGCCTTGTCGCCAGCGCCGTCGATGATCGTGGTGTCATCCTTCTTGATGATGACTTTCTTGGCGCGGCCCAGCATGTCGAGGCCGACGTTTTCCAGCTTCATGCCCAGATCGTCCGAGATCACCTGGCCGCCGGTCAGGATCGCGATGTCCTGCAGCATGGCCTTGCGACGGTCGCCGAAGCCCGGAGCCTTGACGGCCGCGATCTTCAACCCGCCACGCAGCTTGTTGACGACCAGCGTGGCCAGAGCCTCGCCTTCAACGTCCTCGGCCACGATGACCAGCGGGCGCTGCGACTGGATCACGGCTTCCAAGAGCGGAACCATCGGCTGCAGCGACGAGAGTTTCTTCTCGTGCAGCAGGATGTAGGCGTCTTCCAGGTCGGCAATCATCTTGTCGGCGTTGGTGACGAAGTAGGGCGACAGGTAGCCGCGGTCGAACTGCATGCCTTCGACGACGGTGGTTTCCGTCTCAAGGCCCTTGTTCTCTTCGACGGTGATCACACCCTCGTTGCCGACCTTCTGCATCGCTTCCGCGATCTGACGGCCGATTTCAGCCTCGCCGTTGGCCGAAATGGTGCCAACCTGCGCGACTTCGGCGCTGTCCTTCACCGGACGGGCCATCGCCTTGATCGAGGCGACGACGTTCGCGGTCGCCAGGTCGATGCCGCGCTTCAGGTCCATAGGGTTCAGGCCCGCGGCGACCGATTTCATGCCTTCGCGGATGATCGCCTGGGCCAGCACGGTCGCGGTGGTAGTGCCGTCGCCGGCTTCGTCATTGGTGCGGGAAGCGACTTCCTTCACCATCTGCGCGCCCATGTTCTCGAACTTGTCGGCCAGTTCGATTTCCTTGGCGACGGTGACGCCGTCCTTGGTGATGCGGGGCGAGCCGAAGGACTTGTCGATCACCACGTTGCGGCCTTTCGGGCCGAGGGTGACTTTGACGGCATCGGCCAGGATGTTCACGCCGCGCAGCATCCGGTCGCGGGCGTCGGTGTCGAATTTGACGTCTTTAGCAGCCATTATGATAGCTCCTTGAATGGGTTATGGATTGCGTAGGATGGGCGATCCGCCCACCACCCCTCAGGAAATGATCCCGAGGATGTCGCTTTCCTTCATGATCAGCAGCTCTTCGCCGTTCAGCGTGACTTCGGTGCCCGACCATTTGCCGAACAGGACGCGGTCGCCCGCCTTGACCGACGGCGCGATCAGTTCGCCCGAATCCTTGCGGGCGCCCTCGCCGACCGAGACGATCTCGCCCTCGGCGGGTTTTTCCTTGGCGGTGTCGGGGATGATCAGCCCGCCCTTGGTCTTTTCGTCGGATTCGATACGCTTGACCAGGACACGGTCATGCAGCGGTTTGAAAGCCATCTGGGGTACTCCCTTGAGTTTCCAGGTTTTGATCTCGGTTAGCACTCACATCGTATGAGTGCCAACGCGGCTTGAGGTAGGCGATGCCTCGCTGCAAGTCAACACCCGCGCCCCGGCTTTTCGCATTGCCTTTTCCGGGCCGGATGCCACCATTGCGGCCCGACCGCCCCAATGGTGATTGCCCGCATGTCCCGCCTTCTTGCCACCCTTTCCTTCGCGCTTGGCGTCCTCGTCTCCGCGCCCCTTGCCGCCGAATGTGTCGGCCGGAACCTCTTCGATGCCATGGACCCGGCCCGCCGGGCAGAAATCCAGGCCGCCGCCGATGCGGTGCCCTTCGCCAAGGGCAATTTCTGGCGCGCCACCAAAGGGGATCAGGTCATCACCCTGGCCGGGACCTACCATTTCGACGACCCCCGCCACGCCGCCAACCTCGCCGCGCTGATGCCCGCGATCACCGGGGCCAGCGTCGTGCTGGTCGAGGCCGGACCCGAGGAGGAAAAGGCGCTGAAGGCGCAGATCGCCCGCGACCCCTCGACCATGGTGATCACCGAAGGCCCAACGCTCAACCAGCAACTCCCGCCCGAGGTCTGGGCGCAGCTCTCCGATGCGATGTCCGCCCGCGGCATCCCGGCTTTCATGACCGCGAAGTTCAAGCCCTGGTATGTGCTGACGCTGCTGTCGATCCCGCCCTGCGCCATGCTGCAGATGACGCAGGAACCCGACGGACTGGACCGGCTGGTCATCAAGGCGGCGCAAGAGGCCGGGGTGCCGGTCCGCGCGCTGGAACCCTATGACACGCTGTTCAGGATCTTCGGCAGCCTGACCGAGGCCGAGCTGACCGAGATGCTGGTCTCCACCCTCGCCATCGAGCCGCAGGGCGAGGATTACTTCACCACCCTCGTCGACGGCTATTTCGCCGGGGAAAGCCGCGCGGCCTGGGAGCTGATGCGCTTCATCGGCTACGACCAGCCCGGCTACACCCGCGCCGAGGTCGACGCTGAATTCGCCCGGATGGAGGAGATCGTCGCCTCCGCGCGCAACCGCGCCTGGATTCCGGTGCTGACCGGGGCCGCTGAACAGGGCCCGGTCTTCACCGCCTTCGGGGCGCTGCACCTGTCGGGGCAAGACGGGGTGCTGAACCTGCTGCAGAAGCAGGGCTTCACCCTGGAAGAGCTGAACCCGTGATTCTTCCGGGCCAGCTTTCCCGGCTCCATGTCCTCGACCTCGGCCTCTTCGAAGTACGCGGGGGCGAGCGTATCATCGGCATCCCCGGCTTCCTGATGCAGACCGACCGGGGCGCGAACATCCTCTTCGACACCGGCTTCCCGCCTGCCTACCTCACCGACCCGGATCGCCCCGCACAGGACGGCCTGCCCCGCTTCGGCCGCCTGCTGGACTATCGCCCCGAGCAGACCGCCGAGGGCGCGCTGGCGCTTCTGGGCCTGACGCCCGGGGATATCGACCTGGTCATCCTCAGCCACGGCCATATCGACCATGTCGGCTCGCTGCCCCGCTTCGCCCATGCCCCCATCGTCATGACCGCCCGCGAACGCGCCGAACCGGCTCCCCTCTACTTCGGCAGCGCACGCCCGATCGCCTGGCCCAAGGCGACCTATCACCTGATCGACACCGATGCCCAGGTCTGTGAGGGGCTGACCCTGATCCCCACCCCCGGCCATACCGCGGGGCACCTCTCGGCCCTTCTCACCCTTCCCGACGACCGCCACGTCATCCTTGCCGCCGATGCGATCAACCGGATCTCGGAACCCGCCGAAGACTTTGCCGACGCCGACGACCCTGTTGCTGCGAAAACCTCGGCGGAAAGGCTCCTGTCTCTCGCCCCGCCCGGGGCCTTGCTGATCTACGGTCACGAGCCGAGCCAATGGCCCCTGCTGCCCAAAGCTCCGCAGGCATGGTAGAGGCCGACCCTTGAGGAAACCACCGGCAGGGCGGCTTCGACGTCAGCGATACACTTCGCCGCGGTGACCGATGCCGACCACGAGAACGGTCACGATCTCGTCCCGGATATCGACCAGAATGCGGTAGTCCCCCACCCGATAGCGCCAGAGCCCGCCCAACCGCGCCCCTTGCAAGGCATCACCCAGGTGCCGGGGGTTGTCCAAGACAGAAATACGGGTACGAAGGAAGGAAGTGATCCGCTTGGCCTCGACGCGGCCCATCTTGGCAAGCTGCTTCTTCGCTGCGTCGGAAACTTCAATCTGCCAGACCAAGCTCACGCTCCACATCGGCCAAAGGCGTGGTCTTCTCCTCGCCGCTCGCCAGACGTTCCATCACCGCTTCCGCCAGATAGAGATCTTCCAGATATTCGATCTTTTCGATCAGCGCCTCGCGCACATAATAGGTCTTGCTGCGCCCGGTGGCCTTGGCAAGGGCCTCCAGCCGTTGTTCAAGCTCTTCCGGCAATCTGACCGACAGCATCGCAGCCCCCTTTGTCATACATGTCATGCACGTCATACATGTATGGCATCCCGCCCGCACATGCAACCCTGCCCATCGGCCCGTGACAATGCCGCCATCGCAACCTATACACCGCGCGAAATCAGCCCTGAAGGTTCCGCCCATGACCACCCTCGTCTTCGGCCACAAATCCCCCGACACCGATTCCACCGGCTCGCCCATCATCTGGGCCTGGTATCTGACCGAGATCGGCACCCCGGCGAAGCCCGTCCTGCTGGGCGAACCCAACACCGAAGCGGCCTTCGTCCTGAAGCACTGGGGCCTCGACAAGCCTGAAATCATCCAGGATGTCACCGCCGAAGACAGCGTCGTCATCGTCGACACCAACAACCCCGCCGAACTGCCCCCCTCGGTCAACGAGGCCAGGATCCAGGGCATCATCGACCATCACATGCTGGTTGGCGGGCTGAAAACGAAGACCCCGATCGACATCACCATCCGCCCGCTGGCCTGCACCGCCACCATCCTGCACGACCTGATGGGCACCACGCTGGCCAAGGCGCCGACGGGCATCAAGGGCGCGATGCTCTCCTGCATCCTGTCCGACACGCTGGAATTCCGCTCGCCCACCACCACGCCGCATGACCGTGCCGTGGCCGAAAAACTGGCCGCCGACCTGCGGGTCTCGATCCCGGACCTGGCGACGCAGATGTTCGAGGCCAAGTCCGACGTCTCCGCCTTCTCTGACGCCGAACTGCTGCGGATGGATTCCAAGGAATACAACGTCGCCGGGAAGGAGCTTCGCGTCTCGGTGCTGGAGACCACCGCGCCCAAGCTGGTGCTCGACCGCAAGGACAGCCTGATGCGCTCGATGGAGGGTGTGGCGAAGGAAGACGGCGCCGATCAGGTGCTGCTCTTCGTCGTCGACATCCTCAAGGAGGAAGCGACCCTCCTCGTCCCGAACGATCTGGTCAAGCAACTGGCCGAGGCGTCCTTCGGCGCGAAAGTCACCGGCGACACCGTGGTCCTGCCCGGCGTCATGAGCCGTAAGAAGCAGATCATCCCGGCGCTGAAGCTCTAGGGTGTTGCGCGACCTTCCGTCCATACGCGCGTATGGACGGAAACCAGACGCGATCCATACCGAATCCAGACTGCCGGTTTCGCACCGAAAGGGCACCGAATGACCGAAATCATCCGCTCGCTTGCCGACCTCACCGGCCGCTACGATGCCGTCTTCTGCGATCTCTGGGGCTGCCTGCACAACGGCCACGCGGCCTTCCCGGCGGCGGTGGCGGCCCTGCAGGGTTTCCGGGCGACCGGCGGCAAGGTCGTTCTCCTGACCAACGCCCCGCGCCCGAAATCCAGCGTTGTCAAGCAGTTGGACGGCCTTTCCGTCCCGCGCGACGCCTGGGACATCGTGGTCACTTCGGGCGATGCCGCGCAGATGGGAATGCTCTCGGGCGCCGTGGGCCGCCGCGTCCACCACATCGGCGCACCGAAGGATGAGCCTTTCTTCACCGATTTCGCCGAGGATCTCGCCGCCTATGCCGCGACCCAGCCGCCGATCATCCGCGTCCCGCTGAAAGAAGCCGAAGGCATCGTCTGCACCGGCCTGCGTGACGATCTGACGGAGACCCCGGACGACTATCGCGCGGCGCTTCTGTTGGGGAAAACACTGGGACTGCCCATGCTCTGCGCCAACCCGGACATCGTGGTCGACATGGGCGACAAGCGCGTCTACTGCGCGGGCGCGCTGGCGCAGGCCTATGAACAGATCGGTGGCACCGCGCTTTATTTCGGCAAGCCGCACCCCCCGATCTACGATCTCGCCCGCCGCCGCCTTGCCGAAGCCGGGGTTCCGGCCGACCCGCAGATCCTCTGCATCGGCGACGGGATTTCCACGGATATTCAAGGAGGTATCGGCGAGGGGCTGGATACGCTCTTCATCACCGGGGGGCTTGAAGCCGCGCAGTTCGGCACCGATGTCGAAAGCCCCGAAGCCGCAAGGCTGGAGGCGTGGCTCACCACGCGCGAACTGTCTCCGACCTTCGCCATGGGTCGGCTGCGCTGACGGCAGGGCAACTTTCATTCACCGAGCATCACTCGATTGAACAATTCTTGCGCAGACGATTGTTCTGCGCCGCAGCATGTGCTACGGTCCTGCTATGACCGGAAGGGAATCGGCCCCCATGCTCGACAACATGCCCCGCGGCACGATCTGCATCGAGGACATCGAAATCGGCATGTCCCGCCACCTGATGAAGGTGATAACCGACCGGGATATCGAGCTTTTTGCCGAAGTCTCCACCGACCGCAACCCCGTCCACCTCGACGACGCCTATGCTCGCGACACCATCTTCGAAGGCCGGATCGCCCATGGGATGCTGACCGCCGGCCTGATCTCGGCCGTCATCGGCGAGCAGCTTCCCGGCCACGGCACCGTCTATCTTGGCCAAAGCCTGAAGTTCATGGCCCCCGTCCGCCCCGGCGACATGGTCCGCGCCGAAGTCACCGTCATCGGCATCGACCATGCGAAACGCCGAGTCACCCTTGAAACCCTCGCCTCGGTGGGTAAAACCGTTGTCCTGAAGGGCGAGGCGCTGGTTCTGGCGCCCAGCCGCAAGTTCGACTGACGGGGCAGACGCCCCCTGCAAGGGCGCGAATGCAGATTCATCAGGACTTCCAGTGGCTTGACCCAAGTGCCCGGGGCGCCTCCTGCGCCATGGGCAATTTCGACGGCGTGCATCTCGGCCACCGCTCGGTGATCGACCGCGCCCGCGACCGGGGTCCTCTTGGCATCATCACCTTCGAGCCGCATCCCCGCCAGTTCTTCGCCCCCGACGCCCCGCCCTTCCGCCTGATGAACGCCGAGGCGCGGGCGAACCGGCTGGCGAAGCTGGGCGTCGAACACCTGTTCCAGCTTCCCTTCAACCGGGCGCTGGCCGCCCTGACCCCCGAGGAATTCGCCCGCGACGTGCTGGCCGAAGGGCTGGGCATTTCCCATGTCGTCGTCGGCGCCGACTTCTGCTTCGGCAAGGGCCGCACCGGCACCGCACCGGACCTGCGCCGCCTTGGCGAGCGCTTCGGCTTTGCCACCACCATCGCGCCTCTGGTGGAAATCGCCGGGCGCGAGGTCTCGTCCACCGCGATCCGCCAAGCGCTGACCGATGGGCGGCCCCGCGATGCCGCCGACATGCTGGGCCACCTGCACCGGATCGAGGGCGAGGTGATCCATGGCGAAAAACGCGGCCGTGAGTTGGGATTCCCCACCGCCAACATGGCGCTTGCGGACCTGCACCTGCCGCGCTTCGGGGTCTATGCCGTCAAGGTCGACGTGCTGACCGGCCCCCATGCCGGCAGCTACATGGGCGCGGCCAGTCTGGGTGTGCGGCCGATGTTCGCCGGTGAGGTGCCGAACCTTGAGACCTATCTCCTCGACTTCAAGGGCGACCTCTACGGCCATCACATCTCGGTCGCGCTGGTCGATTTCCTGCGCCCGGAGATGAAGTTCGATGGGCTCGACGCGCTCATCGCCCAGATGGACGCCGACTGCGCCAAGGCGCGCGAAATCCTCGCGCACCTCTGATTGACAGCCCTGCCAGACCGGAACATCCTGTGAACATCGCACAGGAGGCCCGATGTCCGACCTGCATATCCGCCCGCTGACCCCCGACCTCACCGGGGATTTCCTGACGCTCTTCGGCCCGTCGGGGGCCTGCTACGGCTGCTGGTGCCAGCACTTCCGCCTCCGCCCCAAGGAACGCCAGACCCTCAGCGGCGATGCGAAACGCGACCTGATGGTCGCCCGCATCGCCGAAGGCCCCGCGCCCGGCCTTCTTGCGTTTCAGGGCGATGATCCGGTGGGCTGGATGCAGATCGGCGCGCGCGCGGACGTGCCGGAATGGAACAATCCCGGCCGGTCCTCCTCGCCCCTGCCCGACGCCGCGGCCGATGACCCGGCGGTCTGGGCGGTGTCCTGCTTCTTCTTCCGCAGCCGGATGCGCGGCAAGGGCCTGTCGCACCGGATGCTGGCCGCCGGGATCGACCACGCCCGCGCCAACGGGGCCCGCGTGCTGGAGGCAAGCCCGATGGACCGGGCGAAGCAGTCGAAGTCCGTCGGCCTCTTCGTCGGATCGACCTCGGTCTTCGACAGGGCCGGGTTCCAGACCGTGGCGCGCGCCAAGCCGAACCGCCCCTTGATGCGACTTGTGCTCTGACCCCTTCCCTTTTCCGCCCCGCCGCCGCACCTTGCGCGGATGACCAACCTGCGCCCCCGTTTCTGGGAAACCGTTCCCCTGTCGAAGCTGACGCAAGCCGAATGGGAGGCCTTGTGCGACGGCTGCGGCAAGTGCTGCCTGAACAAGCTGGAGTATGAGGACACCGGCGAGATCGCCTATACCCGCATCGCCTGCCGCCTCTTCGATGGCGACAGCTGCCGCTGCCGCGACTATCCGAACCGCAAGCTGCATGTCCCGGAATGCGTGGTGCTGACCCCGAAGACCCTGCCAAAGATCGCCTACTGGATGCCCTCGACCTGCGCCTACAAGCTGCTGTTCCAGAAGAAGAAACTTCCGGCCTGGCATCCGCTTCTGACCGGCGATCCCGAAAGCACCCATAGCTCGGGCCAGTCGATCAGGGGCATGACGCTGTCCGAAACCGAAATCCCCGAGGACGACTGGGAAGACTATCTGATCGAGGAAACCCCCTGATGCGCTTTGCCTCCGACAACACCTCGGGCGCCGCCCCCGAGATCATGGCCGCGATCCTCAAGGCGAACGAGGGCTATGAGCGGTCCTACGGCGCCGATGCCGCGATGGACCGGGTGACGGAGCTTGTGCGCGACACCTTCGAGGCGCCACAGGCCGAGGTTCGCCTCGTCGCCACCGGCACCGCCGCCAATGCGCTTGCCATCGCCACCCATTGCCATCCCTGGGACGGGGTCTTCTGCCACACCCATGCCCATGTCGCCGAAGACGAATGTGGCGCGCCCGAGTTCTATTCGGGGGCCAAGCTGGTGCTGGTGCCGGGCGAGCAGGGCAAGATCACGCCGGAGACTTTTGCCACCGCGCTGGCGACGACCGGCGAAAGCGGCGTCCACGGGGTGCAGCGCGGGATGCTGTCGCTGACCAACGTGACCGAGGCCGGGACCGTCTACACCCCCGCCGAAATCTCCGCCCTGACCGCGATGGCGAAGGCGAAGGGCATCCCCTGCCATCTCGACGGCGCGCGCTTTGCCAATGCTTTGGTGGCGACGGGCGTGACCCCAGCCCAGATGACCTGGAAGGCGGGCATCGACGTGCTGTCGCTGGGGGGCACCAAGAACGGCTGCCTAGGGGTGGAAGGCGTGGTCCTCTTCAACCCCGACAAGGCCTGGGAACTGGAGCTTCGCCGCAAGCGGGGCGGGCATCTCTTCTCCAAGCACCGCTTCCTCTCGGCGCAGATGGAGGCCTATCTGACCGGTGGCCTCTGGCTGCGACTGGCGGCGCAGGCCAACGCCATGGGGCAACGGCTGGCCGAGGGGCTGCGGCAAAGGCAGGCGCATGTGCCGGATGCCCCGGCCAACATGCTCTTCCCGGAATGGGCCGCCGGCAGGCATGACCGGCTGGAGGGCGCAGGCGCGGTCTACTACCGCTTCCCCGCTGCCGAAGGCCGTGAACGGGCGCGGCTGGTGGCCAGCTGGTCCACCACCGAGACGGACGTCGACCGCTTCCTCGCCGCCTTCTGAACCGCAGCCGCCGCAAAATTCGCGGCTTGGGCACTCGCGCCCGTTTGCATCCGGCAAGCCCGGTGATAAGCGACACGCATCCCGAATCCGCTGCCCGGAGCCCCCATGCCCGCCGTCACCGAACCCAAGCTCATCGCCGGAAACGCCAATCAGCCGCTGGCGAAATCCATCGCGCGGCGGATGTCCATGCACCGCGGGATGAGCGTGAACCTCGTCGACGCACGGGTCGAACGCTTCAACGATCAGGAAATCTTCGTCGAGGTCTTCGAGAACGTCCGCGGCGAGGACATGTATGTCATCCAGCCGACCTCGAACCCGGCCAACGACAACCTGATGGAACTTCTGATCATGACCGACGCCCTGCGTCGGTCTTCTGCTTCCCGGATCACCGCCGTCATCCCCTATTTCGGCTACGCCCGCCAGGACCGCCGCGCCAAGGCCCGCACCCCGATCACCGCCAAGCTGGTGGCCAACATGATCGAGACGGCGGGGATCGACCGCGTCCTGACGCTCGACCTGCATGCAGCCCAGATCCAGGGCTTCTTCGACATTCCGGTCGACAACCTCTATGCCTCTCCCGTCTTCGCGCTGGACATCGAGCACAATTTCAAGGGCCAGATGGACGACCTGATGATCGTCTCGCCCGACGTGGGCGGCGTGGCGCGCGCGCGCGAACTGGCCAAGCGGATCAACGCCCCCCTCGCCATCGTCGACAAGCGGCGCGAGAAGGCGGGCGAAGTGGCCGAGATGACCGTGATCGGCGACGTGAAGGGCCGCAAGTGCATCATCGTCGATGACATCTGCGACACCGCTGGCACGCTCTGCAAGGCTGCCGAGACGCTGATGGAGGCCGGGGCGACCGAGGTCCACAGCTACATCACCCATGGCGTCCTGTCCGGCCCTGCGGTGGAAAGGGTGCAGAACTCGGTCATGAAGTCTCTGGTGATCACCGATTCCATCGAACAGGGCGAAAAGGCGAAAGGTGCAAAGAACATTCGCGTGGTGCCGACCGCGCCCATGTTCGCGCAAGCCATCCTGAACATCTGGGGCGGGATGTCGGTGTCCTCGCTGTTCGAGACGGACACGCTGGTCCCGATCTACGAGGGGCTTTACCAGCGGAGTTGACGCGAAACGGCGCATGTTGCGCCAAAATTCCAGCACAATTCCAAGCGAACCTGCCGACTGTCGCGGACTGGCCAACAGGCGAGGCGAGGGCGGAATCTTGGACCTGACGACAGACATGCAGCGCAAAAGCTGGCGGGAGGCGGTGCGACTGCTTCCGGCCGAATGGTACATACTGGCGATCGTTCTGGCGTCCGGCGGCCTTGCGGTGCTGTTCGCACTTCTGCTGCAACGGTCAGTCAACTGGCCACCTTTCCTTGTCGGATATGCGGCCTCGCTGGGCCTGCTGGTCGTCGGCGCCTATATCCGCGGGGCAAAGGCCTCGCCGCGCATCGCGCTTGCGCTGGTCGCCGTGGCGATGTTCGCCGGTTTTACGTCGGCGTCTTCCCTGCTGATCTATGCGCTGCTGCCCCTGCCGAATCCGATGGTCGATGCCCAGTTGGCCCGGATGGGTCACGCCTTGGGGTACGACTGGCAGGCGCTGGTATTGGCGATGACAGCCTATCCCTCAGTGACCAAGGCGCTGGGATACGTCTACCAGAGCGCGCTGCCCCAGCTTCTGCTGACCATCTGCCTGCTGGCGAGCTATGGCCGTGCCCTGGCGCTGCACCGCTTTCTGCTGGTCGGGATGCTGACCCTTGCGATATGCGTCGCCGTCTGGTGGGCCTGGCCCAGCGTGGGTTATGTCGGCGTACTGCCCCTGTCGGATGAGGAGATGCGGGCCAGCGGCCTGATCTATGGCCAGGACTATGGCGGCTATCTCACCCGGCTCCTGCAGCAGGGTCCTGCCCGCATCTCGCCGGAAGTGATCACCGGCGTCGTCGGCTTCCCGTCCTATCACACTGTCATGGCCTGCCTGGTGGTCTGGTACTCTTGGCGAACGGTGCTGTTTCTTCCCGCGCTGGCGCTGAATCTTGCCATGCTGGCGGCGACGCTGGTCCACGGCGGGCATCATCTGGTGGACGTCTTCGGCGGCTTCGCGGTCTTCGCCCTTGGCGTCTGGATCGCCAACCGGTTGATCCGACCCGAGCCGCAGGCCTAGGCCACGTCCCAGTCGTTCTCGTCCCGCACCGGGCCGATGGCCATCCAGTCGGCGCGAATGCGGGCGATGCGGGTGTCGGCCCAGGTGCGGAAAACGATCTCGAATCCGGTTTCCGTCACATTCTCCGCCGATATATCAATTCGGGAATTGGTCTGGTGGTCGATGTCCCACATCGAGATGCCGACCTTGACCACCGGCGGCTCGACGAAGGCTTCCGCGAAGGTCTGCGGCTGGCGCACCTCTCGGGGGCCAGAGCCCGTCCACATCGCCCCGTCATGCGCGAAATCCGAAAACAGGATACTGCTGCCCTGTTCGATGCCAATCAGACCGTTGAATCGTTTCATTACAATTCCAGCACCCAACCCGGCCCGGATCATGCCGGATTTTCCTGACGGAGTCATGAGAAACGCAAAAGGCCCCGGACAGTGCCGGGGCCCGAAGCATTGTGCCGGGGCGGGGATCAGAGGCCCGTTGCCGCCCGCATCGCAGTCAGGTCGGCCACGGCCTTGTCGGCGGCATCCTTGTCCGAATTGACCGCCGCAGCCTCGCAGGCGTCGGCCACCAGCGCGTCCAGCGCGGCGGGGGTCAGCTCGTCCAGCGGCACGGCCTGTTCGGCCAGGACCGAGACGCCCGTCGCGCTGATTTCGGCGAAACCGCCGGTCACGACGAAGGCCTTCGTCCCCTCGGGCGCGACCACCCGCAGAACACCCGGCCGAAGCGAGGTGATGGTGGCCGCGTGACCCTCCATCGCCGTCATGTCGCCCATCGCGCCGGGGATCTGGACCTCGGTCGCCGGGAACGACGCGAGGCGGCGCTCCGGGCTGACCAGATCGAATTGAACCGTGCTGGCCATCTCGCCCCCTTACGCCGCAGCCGCCGCGAGTTTGGCAGCCTTGGCTTTCACTTCCTCGATATCGCCGACCATGTAGAAGGCCGCTTCCGGCAGGTGGTCGTATTCGCCGTTCACCACCGCCTTGAACGAAGCGATGGTCTTCTCCAGCGGCACCTGCACGCCGTCCGAGCCGGTGAAGACCTTCGCCACGTCGAACGGCTGCGACAGGAAGCGCTGGATCTTCCGGGCGCGGGCCACGGCCAGCTTGTCCTCTTCCGACAGTTCGTCCATGCCAAGGATGGCGATGATGTCCTGCAGCGACTTGTAGCGTTGCAGGATGCCCTGCACGGACCGGGCGACGCCGTAATGCTCTTCGCCGACGACCGAGGGGTCCATCAGGCGCGAGGTGGAGTCGAGCGGGTCCACCGCCGGGTAGATGCCAAGCTCCGAGATCGCGCGCGACAGAACGGTCGTGGCGTCGAGGTGGGCGAAGGACGTGGCCGGCGCCGGGTCGGTCAGGTCGTCGGCCGGAACGTAGATCGCCTGCACCGAGGTGATCGAGCCCGCCTTGGTCGAGGTGATGCGCTCCTGCAGCGCGCCCATGTCGGTGGCCAGCGTCGGCTGGTAGCCCACCGCCGAAGGGATACGGCCCAAGAGAGCCGACACTTCCGAACCCGCTTGCGTGAAGCGGAAGATGTTGTCGACGAAGAACAGAACGTCCGTTCCCGACTGGTCGCGGAACTGTTCGGCCAGCGTCAGGCCCGACAGCGCCACGCGGGCACGCGCCCCCGGCGGTTCGTTCATCTGGCCGTAGACCAGCGCCACCTTGGACTTGGTCATGTCTTCCAGGTTGATAACCCCGGATTCGATCATCTCGTGGTAAAGGTCGTTCCCTTCACGGGTCCGCTCGCCCACGCCTGCGAACACGGAATAGCCCGAGTGCACCTTCGCGATGTTGTTGATCAGTTCCATGATCAGAACCGTCTTGCCCACCCCGGCGCCGCCGAAGAGGCCGATCTTGCCGCCCTTGGCATAGGGGGCCAGCAGGTCGATAACCTTGATCCCCGTCACGAGGACCTGCGATTCCGTCGCCTGTTCGCTGAAGGCCGGGGCGGGCTGGTGGATCGCCCGGGTCTCCTTGGCCACGACCGGGCCCTTCTCGTCCACCGGCTCGCCGATGACGTTCAGGATGCGGCCCAGCGTCGCGTCGCCCACGGGAACCGAGATCGGCGCGCCCAGGTCCTTGACCGGGGTGCCGCGCACCAGGCCTTCCGAGGCGTCCATCGCGATGGTCCGGACGGTGTTCTCGCCCAGGTGCTGCGCGACTTCCAGGACCAGACGCTTGCCGTTGTTGGTGGTCTCCAGCGCGTTCAGGATCGCGGGAAGCGCGCCATCGAACTGAACGTCGACGACGGCGCCGATGACCTGCGTCACCTTGCCTGCGCCAGCAGCGGCTTTCGGGGCTTTTGCCATTGTCTCTTACTCCGGGTTCGTCAGAGCGCCTCGGCGCCCGAAATGATTTCGATGAGTTCCTTGGTGATCGCGGCCTGACGGCTCCGGTTGTACTGGATCGTCAGTCTGTTGATCATGTCGCCGGCGTTGCGGGTCGCGTTGTCCATCGCGGACATCCGCGCGCCCTGCTCGCTGGCGCCGTTTTCAAGGAGAGCGGTGAAGATCTGCGTGGCAACCCCGCGCGGCAGAAGGTCGGCCAGGATCGCCTCTTCCGAGGGTTCGTAGTCGTAAAGCGCCGTGGCGCCCGTGCTCTCGAACTTGGCCGGGATGACCTGCTGCTCGGTCGGGATCTGGCTGATCACCGACTGGAAGCGGTTGTAGAAGATCGTCACCACATCGGCCTCGCCCGCCTCGAAGGCCGCCATGACCTCGCGCGCGACGCCTTGCGCATTGGCATAGCCGACGCGCTTCACCTCGCTCAGGTCGACATGGCCGACGAAGGCCTGCGACCAGTCGCGCTTCAGCTGCTCGCGGCCCTTCTTGCCGACAGTGAGGATCTTCACCGTCTTGCCCGCCGCAGCCAGCTCGGCCGCCCGCACCCGGGCCAGCTTGACGATCGACGAGTTGAACCCGCCGCACAGCCCGCGTTCCGAGGTCATGACCACCAGGAGATGCACCTGATCCTTGCCGTTCCCGGCCAGAAGCTTCGGTGCGCCGTCCCCGGTGCCCACGCCTGCGGCCAGCGCCGACATGACCGCCGTCATCCGCTCGGCGAAGGGCCGGGCGGCTTCGGCGGCTTCCTGGGCGCGGCGCAGTTTCGCCGCCGCGACCATCTGCATCGCCTTGGTGATCTTCCGCGTGTTCTTCACGCTTCCGATCCGGTTCTTCAGGTCCTTGAGGCTGGGCATCTGCCTATTCCTTCAGGGCTCAGGCGAAGGTCTTGGCGTAGGCGTCAAGCTCCGCGCGGATCGCTTTTTCCAGATCGCCCGCCACCTTGCGGTCGTTCTTGGTGATGTCGTCCAGAAGCGCCTTGCCGCCGGTGCGCAGGTGCCGCAGCAGCCCCGCCTCGAACCGGCCCACGTCCTTGACCGGGATCTTGTCGAGATAGCCGTTGGTCCCGGCATAGATCACGCAGACGATTTCCGCGTTTGTCATCGGCGAATACTGGTTCTGCTTCATCAGCTCGGTCAGGCGCGAGCCGCGGTTCAGAAGCGCCTGGGTCGAGGCGTCGAGGTCCGAGCCGAACTGCGCGAAAGCCGCCATCTCGCGGTATTGCGCCAGCTCCAGCTTCACCTTGCCCGCCACCGACTTCATCGCCGAGGTCTGGGCCGAGGAGCCCACGCGCGACACCGACAGACCGGTGTTCACGGCGGGGCGGATGCCCTGATAGAAGAGTTCCGTTTCCAGGAAGATCTGCCCGTCGGTGATCGAGATCACGTTGGTCGGGATATAGGCCGACACGTCGCCTGCCTGGGTCTCGATGATCGGCAGCGCGGTCAGCGACCCGGCGCCGAAATCGCCGTTCAGCTTGGCCGAACGTTCCAGCAGGCGCGAGTGCAGATAGAACACGTCGCCCGGATAGGCCTCGCGCCCCGGCGGACGGCGCAGCAGCAGCGACATCTGGCGATAGGACACCGCCTGTTTCGACAGGTCATCGTAGATGATCAGGGCATGGCGGCCATTGTCGCGGAAGAATTCCGCCATGGCAGTGGCCGAGAAGGGCGCCAGGTACTGCATCGGCGCGGGGTCCGAGGCGGTGGCGGCGACGACGATGGTATAGGCCATCGCGCCGGTCTCTTCCAGCTTCTTCACCAGCTGCGCCACGGTCGACCGCTTCTGCCCGACCGCGACATAGATGCAGTAGAGCTTCTTCGATTCGTCTGAACCGGCAGCCTCGTTGTAGGACTTCTGGTTCAGGATCGCGTCCAGCGCCACGGCGGTCTTGCCGGTCTGGCGGTCGCCGATGATCAGCTCGCGCTGGCCGCGGCCGATCGGGATCATCGCGTCCACGGCCTTCAGGCCGGTCGCCATCGGCTCATGCACCGATTTGCGGGGAATGATCCCCGGCGCCTTCACGTCGGCCACGCGACGTTCCGAGGCGACGATCGGGCCCTTGCCGTCGATCGGGTTGCCCAGCGCGTCAACGACGCGGCCCAGAAGACCCTCGCCCGCCGGCACGTCCACGATGGACTTGGTGCGCTTGACGGTGTCTCCTTCCTTGATGTCCTGGTCAGAGCCGAAGATCACGATCCCGACGTTGTCGACTTCGAGGTTCAGCGCCATGCCCCGGATACCGCCGGGGAATTCCACCATCTCGCCGGCCTGCACGTTGTCGAGGCCGTGCACACGGGCAATCCCGTCGCCGACCGACAGCACGCGACCGACTTCGGCCACTTCCGCATCCTTGCCGAAGTTCTTGATCTGCTCTTTCAGGATCGCAGAGATTTCAGCAGCCTGGATTCCCATCACCCAACCTCTTTCATTGCATTTTGCAGGGCTGCGAGCTTTGCCTTGACCGACGTGTCGATCATGGTCGAGCCCAGCTTGACGACGAGACCGCCGATGAGAGATTCATCGACGGTCGTTTTCAGTTTCACGGTCTTGCCGACGCTGGCCTTCAGCGTTTCGGCAAGTTTTTTCGATTGTGCAGCGGTCAGCGCGCGGGCGGCGGTGACTTCGGCAGTCACTTCGCCCTTCTCGGTGGCGATCAGCTCGGCCAGCTGCGCGGCAAACTGGGGCAGCACGAAGAGGCGGCGCTTGTCGGCCATCAGGGCCAGCGTGTTGGCGGTCAGCGTGTTCAGCCCCAGCTTGGCGCCGATGGCGGCGATGACCTTGCCCTGGTCCTCGCGGCTGATCACCGGCGAGGCGATCACGTCACGCAGCTCCTCGCTGGCGGCCAGGGTTTCGGTCAGGGCGGTGGCGTCGGCCTCCAGGGCCTTCAGCGCGCCGCCTTCCTTGGCCAGATCGAACAAGGCCGACGCATAGCGTGCGGCGATGCCCAGAGAGATCGAAGCTGGTTCTGACACGTCAACCCTTCCGCTGTCTCTTGCCCCGGGCTCATGCGAACCGGGCGTTCCTCTGGCGCACACCTCGAAAACCGTCTGGGCGGCACCATCCGTCGCGGGGTCCTTAGCAGAGGCTTCCCGACCCCGCAACCGGGTTGAACACGCTTTCTTGAGCGGTGGATCGGCCGCATCGCCACTGTTGGCGCAAACGCCGTCACGGGCCGGGTGCGCGGCGTCCGGCCCAGCGCTGTCCTGCGCCGCTCGGCATTTCCGCAATCCGTCTCGCGGGCCGGAACTTCCGCCGTTTCAGGGGCGGATTCGGAGGTTCACAACGGGTCACAAGCGCGTCAAGATCCGGGGCGTCACGGTTGACCCTGCCACCCCACGGCTGAACTCTGCCGCCAGATACGGGCAGCAGAAAGACAAGCAGCATGACACTCTCTCGACGCGGACTTCTGGGCGCCGGCATCGGCACGGTCATCCTCGGCACAGCGGCGCGGGCCGAGACCCCGTCGGTGCGCAACAACATCTCCAGCTTTCAGGCGCAGGACTGGCACGACCATTTCGACACCCTCGGCAAGTCCACCCTTGTCGCCGATACCAATTCGCGTGCCCTGCATTTCTGGAACGCGGACGGCACCGACTACCGCATCTTCCCGACCTCGGTCCCCCTCACGGACGAGCTGACCAAACGCGGCTACACCTCGATCGTGCGCAAGAAGGTCGGTCCCAGCTGGACCCCCACCCCCTCACAGATGCAACGCTACCCGGACTGGAAACCCATCGGCCCGGGCCCGGAGAACCCACTCGGCACCCATGCGATGTATCTGTCCTGGCCCGCCTACATCATCCACGGCACCCACGACACACGGAAGATCGGGCGGCGCTCGTCCGACGGCTGCATCGGCCTTTTCAACGAAAACATCGCCGAGCTGTTCGAGCTTTGCCCCGTCGGCACCCAGGTCCGGGTGATCTAGGAAGCGGGGGCAGCTGCCCTTGGGGCGGGTTTTCCTCCCGCCTCACCTCCGGTTCAACGCCGGTTCCGCCGCGCCCACGCCCTCCAGCACCCTGAGCGGCTTCTTCACCGCCGCGCGCAGGCCCCCTTGCGTCGGCGCATAGACCTGCTTCGACGCCTCGACCATCAGCACGCCCCCCGCCAGCCAGGGCATCTTCCGCCCCACCTCTTCCCAGAAGTTCGCCGACCGCAGCCAGAACCGCGTCGCCGAAGGCGGCGCGAAGAGCACCGAGCAGCTCCGCTCGGGCGTGAACCCGTGCCGCTTCAACTGCGATTCCAGCTGCGCCACCGAATAGGGCCGACCGAAACCGAAGGGCGTCACATCCCGCCGCGACCACAGGCCCGTGCGGTTCGGCACGATGAACAGCGCCCGCCCCCCCGGCCCCAGCACCCGGGCGGATTCCTCCAGCACGGCCGAGGGGTTTTCCGAGGTCTCCAGCCCGTGCATCAGCACCAGACGGTCCACGAAGCCCGTCGACAGGGGCCAGGCGGTGTCCTCGCACAGCACTGAGACGTTCTCCAACCCCGCGGGCCAGGGCATCACGCCTTGCGGCCCCGGCATCAGCCCCACCACCCGCCGCGCCTCGGCCAGATACGGGCGCAAGAGCGGCACCGCGAAGCCGAACCCCGCTACCGTCTCGCCCGTCTTCGGCGGCCACAGCCGCACCACCTGATCGCGGATCGCCCGCTGCGCCACCCGGCCCAGCTGGGTGCGGTAGTAGAAATTCCTCAGGTCCAGCACATCGAGATGCATTGCGGTCGCCGCCCGTTGGATCAATCCTGCCGCATCATAGCCGTGAAGGGACCAAAGACCATGCTAGACCTCGTCACCGTCCCCTGCCTGGCCGACAACTACGCCTATCTCATCCATGACGGCGATACCGGCCAGACCGCCGTGATCGACGTGCCCGACCCCGGCCCCATCCTCGCCGCGCTGGAGGCCCGGCAGTGGCGGCTGACCGACATCCTGATCACTCACCACCACGACGACCACATCCAGGGCGTCGACGCCCTTCGTGCCCAGACCGGGGCCATGGTTCTCGGCGCCGCCGCCGATGCCCACCGCCTGCCGCGCCTCGATCTCGCGCTGGACGAATCCACCAGCTTCTCGGTCGGCGGTGAATTCGCGCATGTGATCGACGTTCCCGGCCATACCATCGGCCATATCGCCTTCCACTTCCCCGACAGCCGCCTTGCCTTCACCGCCGACAGCCTGATGGCCGGGGGCTGCGGCCGCCTGTTCGAAGGCACCCCGCGCCAGATGCTCGCCAGCCTGCGGAAGCTCGCCGCCCTGCCGCCCGAGACCCTCATCTGCTCGGGCCACGAATACACCGCGTCGAACCTGCGCTTCGCCGCCACCCTTGAACCTGGCAATCCCGAGCTTATCTCTCGCGCAGCCGAGGTCGCCGGGAAGCGCGCCCGCGGCATTCCAACCGTTCCTGTCCCGCTGCAAGTCGAGCTGGACACGAACCCCTTCCTGCGGGCCCACCTGCCCGCGCTCAAGACAGCAGTCGGCCTCCCAGATGCCGACGATGTCACGGTTTTCGCCGAAATCCGGGCCAGAAAAGACAAGTTCTAGGCGCCGGATATCACAAATGGCGTGAGAGACCGGGGGAAACCCCAAAATCTGGAAAATTGCGCTTGAAGTGGGGCGAGGAAAGCCGAACTTTAAGCTTATGAGGCCACGGTCGGTAACGGGCCCCGCGCCCGGGCTGACCTGCAGGACAGGAGCACTGAAGTGCCATCGTTTTCGACCACGCTTGAACAGGCAATCCACAGCGCCCTGGCCTTGGCCAATTCGCGCCGGCATGAGCTTGCAACCCTTGAACACCTTCTGCTTGCCCTGATCGACGAGCCCGACGCCGCCCGGGTGATGAAGGCCTGCGCGGTGAATCTCGACGAGCTGCGCAAGACCCTGACCGATTTCATCGACGACGACCTGTCCACCCTGGTGACGGATGTCGAAGGGTCCGAGGCCGTCCCCACCGCCGCCTTCCAGCGCGTCATCCAGCGCGCGGCGATCCATGTGCAATCCTCCGGCCGCACCGAAGTGACCGGCGCCAATGTCCTGGTCGCGATCTTTGCCGAACGGGAATCCAACGCCGCCTATTTCCTGCAGGAACAGGACATGACCCGCTACGACGCGGTCAACTTCATCGCGCATGGCGTGGCGAAGGACCCGTCCTATGGCGAGGCGCGCCCTGTGCAAGGCGCCGACGAACAGGAAACGCCGAAGGCCGAGGCCGGCGAGGCGAAGGAATCCGCGCTTTCCAAATACTGCGTCGACCTGAACGTGAAGGCCCGCAAGGGCGACGTCGACCCGCTCATCGGCCGCGAGCCCGAGGTGGAGCGCGCGATTCAGGTCCTCTGCCGCCGCCGCAAGAACAACCCGCTCCTGGTGGGCGACCCCGGCGTCGGCAAGACCGCCATCGCCGAAGGCCTCGCCCGCAAGATCGTGCTGGGAGAGACGCCCGAGGTTCTGTCCAGGGCCACGATCTTCTCGCTCGACATGGGCGCTTTGCTCGCGGGCACCCGCTATCGCGGCGATTTCGAGGAGCGGCTGAAGGCCGTGGTGAAAGAGCTTGAGGATCACCCCGACGCGATCCTCTTCATCGACGAGATCCACACCGTGATCGGCGCCGGGGCCACCTCGGGCGGCGCGATGGACGCATCGAACCTGCTGAAACCCGCGCTGCAGGGCGGCAAGCTGCGCTGCATGGGCTCCACCACCTACAAGGAGTTCCGCCAGCACTTCGAGAAGGACCGCGCGCTGTCCCGTCGCTTCCAGAAGATCGACGTGAACGAACCTTCGGTGCCGGATGCGATCAAGATCCTGATGGGCCTGAAACCCCATTTCGAGGAACACCACGACCTGCGCTACACCAACGAGGCGATCAAGTCGGCGGTGGAACTGGCCGCGCGCTACATCCATGACCGCAAGCTCCCGGACAGCGCCATCGACGTGATCGACGAAGCCGGGGCCGCGCAGCACCTCGTGCCCGAATCCAAGCGCCGCAAGACGCTTGGCCTGAAAGAGATCGAGGCGGTGGTCGCCAAGATCGCCCGCATCCCGCCGAAATCGGTGTCGAAGGACGATGCCGAAACCCTGCGCGACCTTGAGAAGACCCTCAAGCGCGTGGTCTTCGGTCAGGACAAGGCGGTGGAGGCGCTTTGCTCCGCCATCAAGCTGGCCCGCGCGGGCCTGCGCGAACCGGAAAAGCCCATCGGCAACTACCTGTTCGCCGGTCCCACGGGCGTCGGCAAGACCGAGGTGGCGAAGCAACTGGCGTCCTCGCTGGGCGTGGAACTGATCCGCTTCGACATGTCGGAATACATGGAGAAGCACGCCGTCTCCCGCCTGATCGGCGCGCCGCCCGGCTATGTCGGCTTCGATCAGGGCGGGATGCTGACCGACGGGGTCGACCAGCATCCGCATTGCGTCCTTCTCCTGGACGAGATGGAAAAGGCCCACCCGGATGTCTACAACATCCTCCTGCAGGTGATGGACCACGGCAAGCTGACCGACCACAACGGCCGGACGGTGGATTTCCGCAACGTGATCCTGATCATGACCTCGAACGCGGGTGCGCGCGAACAAAGCCAGGCCGCCATCGGCTTCGGCCGGGAACGCCGCACAGGCGAGGATACGGCGGCAATCGAGCGGACCTTCACGCCGGAGTTCCGCAACCGTCTGGACGCGGTGATCAACTTTGCCCCGCTGGGGAAAGAGATCATCATGCAGGTGGTCGAGAAGTTCGTGCTGCAACTGGAGGCCCAGCTTCTGGACCGCAACGTCCATATCGAGCTGACCCCGGAAGCCGCCGCCTGGCTGGGCGACAAGGGCTATGACGACAAAATGGGCGCCCGCCCGCTGGCCCGCGTCATCCAGGAGCACATCAAGAAGCCCCTGGCCGAGGAGCTGCTGTTCGGCAAGCTGGTCAAGGGCGGCCTGGTGCGGGTGAAGGTCAAGGACGACGCCATCGTCCTCGACATCGAGGAACCGGCGAAGCCCCGCCTCACCGGCCAGAAGCCTCCGCTTCTGACCGCCGAATAAGACGCGCGACCGTCAACGAAACCCCCGCCCTGATCCGGCGGGGGTTTTCATTTGCGCCCGCTCCAATCCTGCAGCCCTCTGATCCTTTCACATTTGCCCAAATATCCCCGCCGGAGGCACCCCTCTGATCGCTCGTCGATGCCTTTCGGCACTCCTCGCGCGACGAGAAGACGAAGTCGCACGAGGAGCCGCAGAAACCCTGAACGCCCCCAAGCAATCCGCTGGAATCATTCAGCCAGCGACAGCTGCCACCGTAGACGGCTCACGCCACCGCCGCCCGGTACAGATGCCAGGTCGCGTGTCCCAGCACCGGCAGCACCACGATCAGCCCCAGAAGGAACGGCAGGATGCCGATGGCCAGCCCCAGCGCCACCACCAGCCCCCAGGCCGCGATCACCCGCGGATTCTCCCGCGCGACCTTGACCGAGGTCGTCACCGCCAGCGGCAGGCTCACGTCCCGGTCCAGAAGCAGCGGGAAGGACACCACGCTGACCGCCAGCACCGCGACCGCCAGCAGGAAGCCGACACCCGTCCCGACCAGCGTCATCACCCAGCCCGCCGGGGTCGTGATCGCCGCGGTCAGCAGGGCCATCAGGCTGGCAGGCCGCTCCGGCCCCAGCGTCGCCGCATGGATCGCATCGGCGATCAGCAGCCAGGCCATGAAGATCACCCCGTTGAAGAGCGCGAGCATGATGATCCGCGGGAACCGGGGCGAGCGCAGCACGTCGAACATCGAGCCCCAGCTGACCGGCAGCCCCGCCTCCCGTCTCCGGCTCAGCTCGTAAAGCCCAAGCCCCGCCACCGGCCCGACCAGAGCGAAGCCCGACAGCACCGGGAACACCAGATGCGTCAGGTTGCCCTGCGCCGCCAGCGCCAGAAGCACCGCCCCCATCAGCGGGTACAGCATGCAGGCGAACATCACGTCCGACCGCATCGCCGCCAGATCCTCCCACCCTTTTCGCAGCGCGGTCCGCAGGTCGCCCATCGTCAGGGGCCGGGTGACAGGCGGCGCATGTTCGCGGGCCGGGGCGACGACCACCGTCGCATATCCGGCCGCCGAACCCAGCGCACCCATGGTCCAGGACAGCGGATTTCCGATCGTCTTCGGCATCAGGCTTCCTCCCGTTCGGGGGCGCCGGGGCCAGTCTCTCGCGCGCCCCGGACATCCCAGTGGCATCGACATGCAAGCAACGGTTCTCTGCCCCAGTATAGCACGAAACCGCCCCCCGTGCAGTCACGGAGTGGTGCGCCCTCAGCGTTCGGTCAGCTTCAGCTCGATCCGGCGGTTCTGCGCGCGCGAGGCCTCGTCGTTCCCGCTTGCGACAGGGCGGTATTCGCCGAAGCCGGTCGCAGCCATCCGGTCGGGCGGGAAACCCAGTTCGTTCTGCATAAAGCGGACGACCGACAGCGCGCGGGCCTGGCTCAGTTCCCAGTTGTCGGCGAAGGCGGCCCCGGGGGCGATGGGGACGTTGTCGGTATGGCCGTCGACCCGGATGATCCAGTCGATCCCCGGCGGGATTTCGGTGCGAACCTCGTCCAGGATACGCACCACCCCGGCGATCTGCGCCCGGCCTTCCGGGGCCAGGTCAGCAGAACCGGGGTTGAACAGCACTTCCGAGGAGAAGACGAAACGGTCGCCCACCACCCGCACGCCTTCGCGCCCCTGCAACAGGCTGGAGAGCTGCCCGAAGAATTCCGACCGGAAGCGGGCGAGATCCCGGTTCTCGGCCTCCAGCCGCGCGGCCTCGGCAGCCTCCAGCTCGGCACGCTTGCGTTGTTCCGCCGCCACCTGCGCCAGCGCGGTGTTCAGGTCCTTGCCCAGAGAATCGAGCTGCACCTTCGCGGCCTCGTCGCGGGCCTTCGCATCGTCCAGCAGCGCCTGCAGGCTGCCCAGCTGGCTGCGCAGCGCCGCGACCTGCTGGTTCAGGAGTTCCACCTGCCGCGCCGCCGCCAGTACCTTGTCCTTTTCCGCCAGGAGCGCAGCTTCGGCTACCGACAAGGCCGCCTCCTTCTCGGTCGCGCCCTTCGCCGCCTCGGTCCGGGCGGCCGCCAGCAGGGTCAGCGTCTCCTCGGCCTTCTTCCGTTCGGCTTCCAGCGCCAGGGTCATCGCGGTGAGCTCGGTATCCGAATTGGCCAGCCGGTCGCGCAGCGCCTGCAGCGCCGCAGCATCCGCCAGGCGGGCCGCTTCGTCTTCGGAAACTTGCGTCTTGGCCGCCTCCAGCGCGGCCGCATCGCTTGCCCCCTTGGCCTTCGCCTCGGCCAGCAAAGCCTCCAGCGCTTCGCGGCGGGCGGCGGCGAGGCGCGCAGCCTCGGCCCCGGCGTCGATTTCCTCGCGCGCCTTGGCCAGCGCCAGCGTCATCGCTTCCCCCTCGGAGACCAGCTTCGCCTGCGCCGCCTCCAGGTCCGCCACCGAGGCGGTCAGCCGGTCCGCATCGCCGCGCGCCTTGTCGCGTTCCACCAGCAGGGCCGCGACCTGCGCCTCGAAATCGGTGATCCGGGACTTTGCCGCCGAAAGCTCTCCCTCGCGCGCGGTCAGGTCGGCGGTCAGCGTGCCGATCACCCCCGCCTGCCTTTCACCCTCGGCCAGCGCCGAGGCGAGGCCCGCCTTCAACTGCGCCACCTGCCCTTCAAGATCCGTCGCCTTGGCCTTCTCCAACCCCAGCGCATCGGCCAGCTGCGCGACCTGGCTGGTCAGCGAGCTGAGTTCGGTGTCCTGCGTCGTGATCGTGTCGCGCAGGACCGATTGCATCACGGTGAAGATGGTCAGCACGAACATCAGCACCATCAGAAGCGTCGTCACCGCATCGACGAAGCCCGGCCAGATCATGCTGCTGTCCCGGCGGCGGCTGCGGCTTGCGGCCATCTCAGGCCCGCCCGGCGCTGCGGCCCAGCTGGCGAATCGCAGCGGTCAGCTGGGAAATGTCGGTCTTGAGATCGGTCAGCGTTTCCTGCCGCCCGGCCGACATCTCCTCCAGGATACGCAGAAGCTGCACGTCGATCGACCGCAGCCGCATCCGGCTTTCCGGGTCCGCCGTGCCGCCCTCGGTCGCCTCCAGCACCGCCAGCAGCTTCTCCTGCCCCTCGGCGATCCGGCGCAGCGCCGCGGTCTGGCCTTTCTCGGCGTCGATCTTCTCGGTCAGCCGGGTCATCACCGTGACCAGTTCGGCGATCTTCGCCTCGGAATGGAAGCGGTTGGCCTCGGTCTGGGCCTGCAGCGCCTGCAATTCCTCCATCTGCTGCGCCATGTGGTCGACCAGAAGGCCCAGCGCATTCTGGTCGGCCCCTTCGCCATCGCCGGCAAAGCCCAGCCGGGTGATCGAGGACAGCCATTCCTCCAGCTCGCGGATGAAACGGTTCTGGCCGTGGCCCGCGAACAGCTCTAGCAGCCCCAGCACCAGCGACCCGGCAAGGCCGAGAAGCGAGGAGGAGAAGGCCGTTCCCATCCCGCCAAGCTGGCTTTCAAGCCCGGTCATCAGCTTGCCGAAGACATCCAGTCCGCTCTGCCCCTCCTGCGGGGCCAGCGACCGGATGGTGTCGACCACCGCCGGAACCGTGGTGGCAAGGCCCCAGAACGTGCCCAGCAGGCCAAGGAAGACCAGCAGGTTGATGAGGTAGCGGGTGATATCCCGGGCCTCGTCGATTCGCTGGACGACCGAATCCTGGATCGAGCGCGAGGAGGTGGACGAGATCGACATCCGCGCCGAACGCGAGCGCAGCAGCGCGGCAAGCGGCGCCAGCAGGCGCGGCGGCGCCATGTCTTCGGTCCCCGGCGTGCCGCGCACGAAATTCTCGATCCAGTAGACCGACTGCGCCAGAATCCAGACCTGCCAGAAGCAGGACAGGACGCCCACCACGAAGACGAAGGTGATCAAGCCGTTCAGGACCGGGTTCGTGTCCAGGATGGACAGCACCCGCCCATGGATCAGCCAGGCCCCCGCCCCCACCAGGATGCAGACCAGAAGCATGGTGGTGATCGCCCGGATCGGCTGCGAGAAGGTCGTCGAGACCCCGCTCCGGTGCTCTGTCTGGGACATGCTGCCCTCTGGTTCGCCTGCCTTGCGCGGGACTCTAGCAGGATGCCGCGGGGTGCCAAGCAAAAGGTCAGCCCAGCCCGCGGACCCTGTCGGCCAGCCAGTCAAGCTCGGCATCGCGGATGCCCAGTTCGGCCAGATGCGCGGCGGTGGACCAGAGGTAGTCACGATTCGCACCCCGCCCGCCGATGGCCGTGGCGATGATCCGGGCCTGTTCCTCGCGGTCGAGGCGACAGTACTGCACGTGGTGGGGGTCGATGACATAGGCCAGGGCGTCCAGCGGTCCGGCATCGGTGCTGACGGGCAGCGTCATCTCCAGATAGGCGGAAGAGATCAGCTCGCGTTCGCGCAGGGCGAAAAGGGTGGCGGCTTCCTCGCCGGGCGAGACGCGGAAGGCGACACCGGTGCAGCTTGCGCTCTCGGCCCGGTCCAGTGCGAGGACGAGGCCGGGGTTCTCCACCGTGCCGCGATGGTGGATCGACCGCATGCAGAAACTGCGGTGCCAGCCATCCAGCCGCGCGATGCGGCGTTCGGCGACCGGGAAACCGGGGTCCCAGATCAGCGATCCATAGCCGAAGACCCAGAGTGTGTCGTGCATGGCTGGCCCTGTTGCCTTTCGCCCTGTAAACACCGGCACAGGGGCAATGAAAAGGGCCGCACCATGCGCAAGCTTCTGTTCCTGATGGTGGCATTGCTGGCCCTATGGTCGGGCTACTGGTTCGTCGGCTCGAAGGCGGTGCGCGACGGGGTGAACAACTGGTTCGCCGACGCCGCCGCGCAGGGGCTGGTGGCGGAGAAGACGGCTGTGACGGTCGCGGGCTACCCGAACCGCTTCGACCTGACCGTCGAAGGGCTGCACCTGGCCGACCCGACCGCCGGTATCGGCTGGACAGCCCCCTTCGTGCAGGTCTTCGCGATGACCTGGAAACCCTGGCACATCATCGCGGCCTTCCCCCCGGAAAGCCAGCTGGCCCTGCCCGATCAGGTGGTGACAGTGGGTTCCGAAGGCCTGCGCGCCAGCTTCCGGGCCAAGCCCGCACTGGACCTGCCGCTCGCGGCCGTGATCTTGGAAACCAACCACCTGACGGCAAGCTCGACGGCGGGCTGGACGGTCGGCGCAGGGCGCAGCGTCGCCTCGATCAGCGCCGATGAAGACCTGCCCGGCGCGGGCGACGCCCCCAACACCTATGTCCTGTCGCTGGATGCCGCCGAAGTGACCCCGGACGCCGGCTTCACGGCAAGGGTCAATGCGGTGGCGATCCCGGACCTGCCGCCCCCGGACCTGCCGGATGTGGTGGAGAGCCTGTCGGGAAGCGTCTTCCTGACCCTCTCCGCACCGCTCGACCGCCATGCGGGGGAAAAGAAGCCCTATCTCACCCGTCTCGAGGTCAACCGCTTCACCTTCGCCTGGGGCAAGCTCGCCGCCACGGCGAAGGGCCAGATCGAGGCCGACGACCAGGGCTTTGCCGCGGGCGAGATCAGGTTCGAGATCACCAACTGGGACCGCGTGCCCTCCCTTCTGGTCGCGGCGGGTCTGGTCAAGCCCGAGATGGCCCCGACCATCGCCCGCGGGATGCAGGCCCTTGCGGGGCAGTCGCCCGACGCGACGGTCCTGCCCCTGACGGTGAAACTGGCCGAGGGCTGGATGAGCTTCGGCCCCTTCCCGCTGGGCCCCGCGCCCCGGATGGTCCCGCCGACCGGCTAGACCACAGCAACGATCCTCGGACCGGCCTGTCGGCCCGCGTCCAGGAGTTTCTAGAAAATTCTTGGACTTGGCGCAGAGCTCGATCTTATCCCGACCGCGCTTCCGCAAAGGCTCATCCCGATCTAGCGGCAGTAGGCCCCGCCCTGCCGGGCCGAGGTGTCGAAGTGGAAATGATCCTCGTGATACCCGTCCGACCCGGGGCCGAGCGTGGTCATGAAATAGCCGCAGCCAGCCTTGTAGATCCGGCGCAAGAGCTTGTTGTAGTTCTCCGCCACCGTCAGCACATTGCCGTTCGACAGCACGAAGGCCGCGATGTCGATGGCGCGGCCCTTGCCGTGCTCGCTGATCTTCGCGCCCTTGACGTTGTTGCGGCTGCGGCAGGAGTAGTGCGCAGCGACCCGCATCTCGACCAGGTTGCCGTTGAAAGCGGGCTGCGCGACCTCTTCCACCCAGCGGTCCAGCGCCTTGGCGATGGAACAATCCACCGTCGCCGCCTGGCTCAGCCGTACGCCGCCGACCGAGGTGATCGCCACCGGATCGTCGACCCCGCAGCCCTTCACCTTCGACCGGATCGGCGCGATCTCCTGACCCTTGATCGAGGCGACGCCGCAGACCGAACCCTTCTTCGACGCCATGTCGCGTTTCTTCTTCCGCTCTTCCTTCTTCGAGGGCGGCGGCATGGCGGCAAGCTCGATCCCGTCGTCCGGCGCCTTCCCGGACAGGTCAAGCCCCGGCGCGTTGGAGGTGGCCTTCAGCGCCGCCAGGCCGGCGGTCAGTGCCTTCGGGCGCGGCACCGGGCGCAGGGAGCTGAGCAGGATGCTGCCCTGCGGGGCGGTGTCCGCGGTGGGGTCCACCTTGGCAGACACGGCCAATTCAGCGGGCGCCGCCGCCATTACCCCAGCGAGGCGCGGATTTGCCGGGGGCAGCGGCGAGCGGTCAATCTCCTGCGCCAGCGCGCCCTGCCCAAGGCAGAGGCACAGCAGAAGCAGGCCGCGCCGCACCGGCCCTAGCCCTCTTGCGCGGGCGGGGCCGCGCGGCCGAAGTCCGGCGCGGCAGTGTCCTGCCCCGCCTCGATGATGCCCCGGCGAATGGCGCGGGTGCGGGTGAAATAGGCGTGCAGATGCTCGCCATCGCCCATCCGGATCGCGCGTTGCAGCACGAACAGCTCCTCCGCGAAGCGGCCGAGGATATCCAGCACCGCCTCCTTGTTGGTCAGGAACACGTCGCGCCACATCACCGGGTCGCTGGCCGCGATCCGGGTGAAGTCGCGGAAACCGCTGGCGGAATACTTGATGATCTCGGACTGCGAGACCCGCCGCATGTGATCGGCCACGCCCACCATCGTATAGGCGATGGCATGGGGCACATGGCTGACCACGGCCAGCACCAGGTCGTGATGCTCGACATCCATCTCGTCGACATTCGCGCCCATCGCTTCCAACAGGCCCCGCAGCCGCGCGATCGCGGAAGGATCGGTGTCCGGCAGCGGGGTCAAGAGCCACCAGCGATTCTTGAACAGCGTCGCAAAGCCCGAGCGCGGCCCGGAATATTCCGTCCCGGCCAGCGGGTGGCCGGGGATGAAATGCACGCCCGCCGGAACATGCGGCGCCACCGCATCGACCACCGCCTGCTTGACCGAGCCCACGTCGGTCACGGTCGCCCCCGGCTTCAGATGCGGGGCGATCTCGGCGGCAATCGCCTCCATCGCGCCCACCGGTACTGCCAGCACCACCAGATCCGCGCCCTGCACCGACTCGGCGGCGCTTTCGGTCACGCGGTCGCAGAACAGGTCCCGCGCCACGGCCCGCGTCTCGGCGGATTTGGCATACCCCACGATTTCGCCCGCCAGCCTGCCCGCACGCATCGCATGCGCCATGGAAGAGGCGATCAGCCCCAGCCCGATCAGCGCGACGCGGGGATAGATCACGCCGCTCACCGGACCCCCTTGAACTGCGCCACCGCATGGGCGACCTGACGGCACGAGGATTCATCCCCGATGGTGATCCGCAGGCAATGCGGCAACTTGTAGCCCGCCACCCGGCGCACGATCAGCCCCTGCTTCTGCAGGAAGGCATCGCAGGCCTCGGCCTCCTCCTGGCTGGCGAATCGCGCCAAGATGAAATTCGCCATCGACGTGTCAGACGGCACCCCGATCTCGGCCAGCGCATTGGCCAGCCAGCTGCGCATCCGGGTGTTCTCGCTGCGGCACTTCGCTGCGAACTCCTGGTCGCGCACGGCGGCCTCTGCCGTCTCCAGCTGCGTGGTCGACAGGTTGAACGGGCCCCGGATGCGGTTCAGCACGTCGATCACATGGCGGGGTCCATAGCCCCAGCCGATCCGCAGGCCGCCCAAGCCGTAGATCTTCGAAAAGGTCCGCGTCATCACCACGTTGTCGCGCGCATCGACCAGCGCTGCGCCGCCATCATAGCCCTCGACATATTCGGCATAGGCCCCGTCCAGCACCAGCAGCGCCTGCGGCGGCAGGTTCTCGGCCAACCGGGCGATTTCCGCCGCCGAGATCATCGTGCCGGTGGGGTTGTTCGGGTTGGCAAGGAACACCAGCTTGGTGCGCCGGTTGCAGGCGGCCAGGATCGCATCCACATCCGCGGTCCGCTCGCGTTCCTGCACCTCGACCGGGGTCGCCCCCACGGCGAGGCTGGAAATCCGGTACATCAGGAACCCGTGCTCGGTGAACACCACCTCGTCGCGCGGCCCGGCATAGGCCTGGCACAGGAAGGTGATGATCTCGTCCGACCCCGCGCCGCAGATGATCCGGCCCGCGTCCAGACCATGGACCTCGGCAATCGCCGCGCGCAGATCGGCATGGTCGGTCACCGGGTAGCGGTGCAGCGAATGCACGGTGCGGCCAAAGGCTTCCTTGGCCTTGTCCGAGGGGCCGAAGGGATTCTCGTTCGAGGACAGCTTCACCACATTGGCCACGCCCGCCACATGCGCCTTGCCGCCCTCATAAAGGGCGATATCAAGGATGCCTGGCTGCGGCTTGATCTGGTCGTTCATCATCGCCCCCTGGGTCGAGGCTCCGTTTACCCGCCCGCCGCGCGCAAGGCCAGAGGGTTCAGCCCCCTGACCCGCCCTGCGGCGTCACACCGCGAGGAAATTGACAAACTGCCAGGGGTCCTGGTCGTCGCGATCCTCGGCGAAGCGGTTGATCCGGTTCTGCAACGGCGTCCAGTCGGTGTAGTGGCACTCGACGCTGCCCAGATAGGGGCGCTGGACCGCCAGGCAGCGGGCATGATCCATCTCGTCGGCCTCGACGAAGCCTTCGCCCGGGTTCTCCGCCGCCCAGACCATCGCGGCCAGCACGGCGGACGTCACCTGCATCCCCGTCGCGTTCTGGTAGGGCGCAAGCCGCCGCGCCTCAGCGCAGGACAGGCGCGAGCCATACCACATCGCCCCCTTGGCATGGCCGTAAAGCAGCACCCCAAGGTCATCGCCCCCGCCGGTGATCTCCTCCGCCGTCAGGATATGCTGCGCCTCGGGCAGCTTGCCCGCCCCGTTGGCCTCGTACAGCGACAGCACCGCGTCGTTGCAGGGGTGATAGGCGTAGTGGCAGGTCGGCCGGTAGACCGCGCGGCCCCCGTCCCGCACGGTGTAATAGTCCGGGATCGACAGCGCCTCGTTATGGGTGATCACCAGCCCATACTGCGGCCCCACCTCCGGGCACCAGGACCGCACGCGGGTATCCGCGCCGGGCCGGTCGATCCAGATGGCGTAACCCGGCCCGTTGTCGAAGGCATGGCCCAGCGGCGGCAGCTTCTTCTCATGCGTGCCCCAGCCCAGTTCCGCGGGCTGATACCCCTCGGACAGCAAACCGTCCACCGACCAGGTATTCACGAACACTCCCGGCGGCTTCGGCCGGGCCGACACCTGCGTATCGCGCTCGGCGATATGGATGCCCTTGACCCCCAGCCGCTGCATCAGCCCCGCCCAGTCCTCGCGCGACTGCGGATCGGCCGGAACACCGGTATCCGCCGCCAGCCGCAGCAGCGCCTCCTTCAGAAGCCAGCTCACCATCCCCGGATTGGCCCCGCAGCAGGAAACCGCCGTCGGCCCGCCCGCATAGGCCTTGCCCAGCTCCCGCACCCGTTCCCGCAGGGGATAGTTCGTCCGCTCGGCATTCGGCAGCGGCGAGCCGAAGTAGAACCCCGGCCAGGGCTCCACCACCGTGTCGATGTAGAGAACCCCCATCGTCTGCGCCAGTTTCATCAACTCGATGGAATCCACGTCCACCGACAGGTTGACGATCATCCCCGTTCCGTCCGGGAACAGCCCGCACAGCACCCCGGCGAAATTCTCCGCCGTCAGCGCGACCTGCAGATGCCGGATGCCATGCTCCTGCAAGAGCGGCGCATAGTCGGCGGATGGCTCGATCACCACCATCCGCGCCCGGTCGAAGCCGATATGCCGCTCGATCAGCGGCAGCACGCCGCGCCCGATCGACCCGAAGCCGATCATCACCAGCGCGCCCTCGACGGTTGCGTGAACCTCCTGCGTCATCCGCCCGTCCCTTTCGTCAATGTTCCTTGGTCAGCGAGGTCAGCCAGTCCATCAGCGCCAGCAGCACGCCCGAAGCGACGAAGGTCAAATGGATGATCACCATCCAGCGCATCGTCTCGGGGCTGGCGGAATAGGTCGTGTCCGGCTTGCCCAGCGACATGAACAGCTTCAGCAGATGGATGCCCGAGATCGCCACGATGCTGGCGATCAGCTTCATCTTCAGGCCCGAGAAATCCACCTTCCCCATCCAGGACGGCCGGTCCGCGCCGGTGTCGAAGTCGAACTTCGAGACGAAATTCTCGTAGCCCGAGAACAGCACGATCAACAGAAGGTTCGCCGCCAGCGACAGGTCGATCAGCGTCAGCACCGCCAGGATCGCCTGGTCCGCCGTCAGCTCCAGCATCTTCGGCAGGTAATAGGCCAGCTCCTTCACGAAGACCACCGCCAGCATGGCCAGCGAGATCGCCAGCCCCAGGTACATCGGCGCCATCAGCCAGCGGCTGCCGTAGAGCCCCCGCTCGAAACGGGTCTCGATACTGGGTTTGTCGATCATCGCGCTCTCCCTGCCGGAAATGAAAAGGGCCGCACCCTCGCGGCGCGGCCCCGAATATAGGGTGCGCTATAGCGCACCGATGGATCAGTTCTTGGCGTAGTATTCCACGACCAGGTTCGGTTCCATCTGCACCGGATAGGGCACGTCGCCCAGGCCCGGGGTGCGCACGAACTTGGCGGTCAGCTTGTTGTTGTCGACTTCCAGATAGTCCGGCACGTCGCGCTCGGTCAGCGCGATGGCCTCGACGATGGCCGCCATCTGGCGCGACTTCTCGCGGACCTGGATCACGTCGCCTTCCGACACGCGGTACGAGGCGATGTTGACGCGCTTGCCGTTCACCAGGACGTGGCCATGGTTCACGAACTGACGCGCCGCGAAGATCGTCGGCACGAATTTGGCGCGGTAGACCACCGCGTCCAGACGGCGCTCCAGAAGGCCGATCAGCATCTCGCCGGTGTCGCCGCGCACACGCTCGGCTTCGCCATAGATCTTGCGGAACTGCTTCTCGGTCAGGTCGCCGTAGTAGCCTTTCAGCTTCTGCTTGGCGCGCAGCTGCGTGCCGAAGTCCGACAGCTTGTTCTTCCGGCGCTGGCCGTGCTGGCCCGGGCCGTACTCGCGCTTGTTGATCGGGGATTTCGGACGGCCCCAGATGTTCTCGCCCATGCGGCGGTCGATCTTGTACTTGGCAGAGGTGCGTTTGGTCACCGCTGATCTCCTTCTATGTTGTCGCTTGCGCGACGATGAAGGGCGTTGTCCTTTCCCCGGACGTGATCCGGGGCGACAGGCATCCCCTTGCGGGGGCCACCAACACCAATGAAAAGCCCCGGAATCGCTTCCGGGACGTGGCCGCGCTTATAGACGCCCTCCCGGCGGTGTCAACAGCCCCCTCCGATCCGCAGGTCGGGGCTCACCCCGACTCGTAAGGTGCGCCTTCAGGCGCACCACCCCACCCGATCACCCCACGTAGGGTGCGCACCACCCCACCGCCCACCCCGCGCACCGAGAGGGCCGCGCCCTCCCTCGGGCGGGCGCCGCAACGCCGGATCGACGCGCTTTATGGCTCAACCCCTCCCCCCGCAGTTCTACCGACCACCGCTGCAAGAGCGCCCTCCCGGGGGGAGAGAGGGCGCGGCCCGGCGGGCTTACGCCCTTGATTCCGGGCCGAGGGCCTCCCAATCCATTGCTGCGGCTACGCCTCACCTATAGTTGGCCCGCTCTTCCCAGCCAAATTGAATCTCAGCACATCTTCAAAAACCTTGTTTCGCGCACGCGCGTCCTTTACCAATGCTGATGCTGGCATAACGTAGAGATGCAGCGGTACTTCGTTAGTCGTTCCAATCTGAAAGTCATTATAAACAACTTTATCCTGCAGAGAAAAGACATCACGAAAGCCAGTCTGCTTCATGTCTCTATGAAACTCTTCGCTTATCTCCACTACCGCAAAAGCAAAGACCTCTCGAACTGATGGGATTCGGTCCGCAAGTTCACCCGCGTAAAGACGACACTGGGTCAATGCCTTGTTGCTCTCAAAAATGTCAGCTCCCGGCTTTTTGAACTCAATGATGACAAGTTTATTTGGCTGGCTTTCACTATCTTTCGAGAAGAAGGCGGCAATGTCTGGCTTTCTCAGTTGTCGAGATTCCATCAACTGTCCCACCTCTTCGACAATCTTCCGCAAAGTCGCGTCACTAAAAATTGATGAATAGGATAGAAATTTATCGTCAACCAGCCACACGTTATTTTCTCTTATTTCGTCACCTCGGCTCTTCTTCGGAAGAATTGCATTGTGAATTGCCTCTTCCGCTGCATCTGCTGGCATGTTAGACAAAGAATCAATTACCAGTGCTCTATGAACTATGAAGCGCGCCAAATCCTCACTCGCTAGGTGCGATACGTCATCCAGTGAGGGTTTGATGCCATCCTCGAGCTTGTCCATGAGTTGATCTTCCTGTCGAGCCAACTGTGCGCGATAGGTCTTTACTATCTGGTCCGCATCCAGAAGTGTTGCTTCCTCGCCAAGCGAAGCCAAGTTGATATATGGATAGTATTTTCTTAGCTTTTCGACATTACTTGTCTTAAATTCCTGGATGTCACCGCTCGATTCGCTTTCGATCATTTCAAGGCATACTTGCTGGAGCTTGGGGAAGAGCTTCTCTCTACTGATTGGAGAGATGAAGTCAATTTCACTCTCATTTTTTGGCAGCTTCAGCTCTTGGCGCACAAGGTCGGATCGTTTATTGAAGTAGTCCGAGGTAACAAAGATTAGGTGGCGACAGACATCAAATCTCTTACTTATTTGAAGTTCCTCTATGCAGAGCTCATCTGCGCAGAGCATTGCAACGATGCCCTTTCGTGGGGGCTCATCGCGAAACAAGTAGCAACAGAAATTCTGGCCCAAAAACTCGAACTCTCGTTTTGCTGTGGCCTGGATGTCAGATCCTGAAACCTGATAGACTTCTTCGAAAGGCTGCTTTGAATTGTGCGTGAATCTGAGGCTAATGCTATGGCCTGCTTGATGCTTAAGGAAAAGGAAGAGCCTCAGATCATCACACAGCGAGTTTACAAGCTTTGTTACCTGAGTATTGATCCGCTCCTTCAGTCCGGAGAGAGAGATTCTTGTTCTAGCCGGTCCGCTTTGAGCGAGTCTCGTTACAGCTTCCACTGTGAATTCTGGTGTATAGTCAAAAGTTACCATATGTGTCGGTAGCTGACTCTGAATGTTGACAATGCTTGCATATTTCAAGAAGGCTAATCTTCCAACACCCTTGCCTCCTATGGCATCCTTATGGTTAGTGAATACCTCGTCGAAGTAGTTCAGATTCTCATCGGTGAATCCTTCGCCGTCATCTTCGATGATGATCTTTTCAAGAACTCGCCTCTCGTCGCCATCGAAAAGGTCGGGCTGCGCAGCTGAGAAAATGAGCTCAACCGAAATTTCCCTTGCTCCAGCCTGTATGGAGTTTGTTAATGCTTCACGGATGACGTCTCTTGCAGAAATGCCAGCTCTATAATGCTCCGAAATGAACTTTGGTAGATTAATGCGTGCCATAGCCTGCTCTGCCTATGAGTTGCGCTTTGTGCTGAGTATCATACTCCTGAGGCACTAGAGCAATTACGTTCCAAACCTTAACAAACCCCTAACGCCCACACCCAACCCCTTGAAATCCCTCACACCCTCCACCTGCCCGCGCGCGGGCAGCCCTCAGCGGGTCACGTCCACCACCACCCGCCCCTGCACGCCCCCCTTCAGGATCGCGGCCCCCAGCTCCGGCAGGTCCGCCAGCCCGACCTCCCGGACCATCGCCTCCAGCGTCTCCATCGGCAGGTCCGTCACCACCCGCCCCCAGGCCCGCACCCGCCGCTCATAGGGGACCGTCACGCTGTCGATCCCCAGAAGGTTCACCCCCCGCAGCAGGAAGGGGATCACCGAGGCGGGCAGCGCGGCCCCTCCCGCCAGCCCGACCGCGGCGACCGAGCCGCCATGCTTCATCTGCCCCAGCACCCGCGCCAGCATCGCACCGCCGACCGCATCGACGCAGCCCGCCCAGGTCTCGGCTTCCAGCGGCCGCTTCACCGTCTCGGCCAGCTCTTCCCGGGCCACGATCCGGCTCGCCCCGAGGCCCTTCAGATAGCCCTCCGCCTCCGGCCGCCCCGTCACCGCCGCCACCTGGTAGCCAAGACGGCCGAGGATCGCGACCGCGACCGACCCCACGCCCCCCGCGGCCCCCGTGACCAGCACCGCGCCCTTGTCGGGGGTCAGCCCATGCTCCTCCAGCGCCATCACCGCCAGCATCGCGGTGAACCCCGCCGTCCCCACCGCCATCGCCTGCCGCGTCGTCAGGCCCGAGGGCAGCGGCACCAGCCAGTCCGCCCTGACCCGCGCCTTCTGGGCATAGCCGCCCCAATGCACCTCGCCCACCCGCCAGCCGGTCAGCACCACCTTGTCGCCGGGCCGGTAGCGCGCATCCTCCGACGCCTCCACCACCCCGGCAAAGTCGATCCCCGCCACATGCGGCCACTGGCGCACGATCCCCCCGCCATTCGGGGACAACGCCAGCCCGTCCTTGTAGTTCAGCGTCGAATATTCGACCGCCACCGTCACATCGCCCGACGGCAGCGCGCTGTCGTCCAGCTCGCGGACATGGGCGGCGGCGGCGTCGCCCTCCTTCTCCAGAACCAAAGCACGGAACATGACGACCTCCCCGAAAACCACCCCCACTGCGCCGTGCGGCGGCAGGATTGTCAACCCGAAGGAGCCGCCGCGCCCTATCTCTGCCAGAGGCATCCGGGCGTCAGAAGCCGCCCCTCACCCGCATTTCGAATGGCCGCAGGACCCGCAGGTCAGGCAGCCCTCCACCATCCGCAGGTCATAGCTGCCACAGGCCGGGCAGGCCTTGCCCCGGGGCGCCTCGCCCACCCGCAGCACCTCGGCCTTGGGGTCGGATTTCAGGCCCAGCCCCTCGCCCTCGATGAAGCCGATGTCGATCAGATGGCGCTCGATCACCCCGCCGATGGCCGCGAGGATCGAGGGAATGTAGCGCCCCTCCATCCACGCCCCGCCGCGGGGGTCGAAGACCGCCTTCAACTCCTCCACCACGAAGGAAATGTCCCCACCCCGCCGGAACACCGCGCTGATCATCCTCGTCAGCGCCACGGTCCAGGCGAAATGCTCCATGTTCTTCGAGTTGATGAACACCTCGAAGGGCCGCCGGTGGCCTGCCGTCACGATGTCGTTGATGGTGATGTAGAGCGCATGTTCCGAGCCCGGCCATTTCACCTTGTAGGTCTGCCCCTCCAGGGCCGCCGGGCGGTCCAGCGGTTCCGACAGGTAGACAACCTCGCCCCCCGTCACGGCATGGGTCTGCTCGGGCGCCTCGCCCGGCACCTTTTCCGAGCTTTCCGACACCGTCAGAACCGATCCCGTCACGTCGTTCGGCCGATAGGTGGTGCAGCCCTTGCAGCCCTGGTCCCAGGCGGCCATGTAGACCTCCTTGAACGCGTCGAAGCTGATGTCCGCCGGGCAGTTGATGGTCTTGGAGATCGAGCTGTCGACCCATTTCTGCGCCGCCGCCTGCATCCGCACATGGTCCAAGGGCGGCAAGGTCTGGGCATTCACGAAATGCTCCAGCAGGGGTGCGTCGCCATGCTTCTGCCGCCAGAGGCGCACCGCATAGTCCACCACCTCCTCCTCGGTCCGCGACCCGTCCTTTTGCAGGACCTTGCGGGTATAGGCATAGGCGAAGACCGGCTCGATGCCCGAACTGACGTTGCCCGCATAAAGCGAGATCGTTCCCGTCGGCGCCACCGAAGTCAGGAGGGCGTTGCGGATTCCGTGCCTGGCAATGGCCTCGCGCACGTCCTTGTCCATCTGGGCCATGTTGCCCGAGGCCAGGAACCCCTCGGCCTCGAACAGCGGGAAGGCGCCCTTCTCCTGTGCCAGATCGACCGAAGCCAGATAGGCCGCCCGCGCGATGGCGTGCATCCAGGTTTCCGTGACCCGCGCGGCTTCCTCCGACCCATAGCGCCACCCGACCATCAAGAGCGCATCGGCAAGCCCCGTGACCCCCAGCCCGATCCGCCGCTTCGCCCGCGCCTCTGCCGCCTGCTGGGGCAAGGGAAAGCGGCTGGCATCCACCACATTGTCCATCATCCGCACCGCGACCCGCACCAGCCGGTCGAGCGCCTGCATGTCCATGCTGGCCTCAGCCTCGAAAGCGTCGCGCACCAGCATCGGCAGGTTGACCGACCCCAGGAGACAGGCGCCATAGGGCGGCAAGGGCTGCTCGCCGCAATTGTGAACATAAATACCGTTGGCATCGAAGGCGTTCACCTCCGGCACTTGCACGTCAAAGACCTCGGCCTCGCCATCCGGAGCGATCGCGCGCACTTCGGCCGTGAACCGCTCCCGGTTCAAGGCGCGACGGTAGCCTGACAACGCGTTGGTCAACCGCGTGGATTTCTCACGATCCGTGAAGCCGATCCGCTCTGCGAAAACCGACAGGTTGTCGTTTGCGATCACCAGTTCATGCTGCGCTTCGACAAGATAATCGCGAACGCCACCCATGCCGTCTGGCAAGGCATGTGCGCCCTCGGAGCGACGGTCCCGATAGAGTGTGGAGTTGACGCCAAGCCGCAGCAACATGCGCTGCGCCCGCTCCAGGAGCGCAAGGCTGCTTTGGGCCAGCCGGACCGAAACGCCCTTGGTCTGGCTGCCCTGCACCGACCCGTCCGCATCGAACAGCCCCTGGAGCACTTCAGCAGCGAAACCGGGTGGCGCGGACTCGATCTCTGGCGTCAAGGTTTTCCGGCCCCGCGACAATCCCCAGCTTTCCGCAAGCGACCGCAGCGCCACCGTGCCGATCCGGAACTCGTTCCGACCCTCGACTGCCTGCCAGCCTGAGAAATCGGCACGGTGCGGCAGTTTCCGCAGCAGAGCCTCGACCTTGGCCATCACCGGATGGTCGAAAGGCGTTCCATTCACACAATCGGCCAGCGGCCAGACCGAGATCAGCGTCTTGTCTTCGCGGATTACCCCGTCGCCGATCAGGAGGCCCAGCAGATACCCCGAAGCATCCCCGGCGCCTGCGGCAACGGCTGCGGGTCGGTGATCGTGCAGCACGACTTCGTCCCCGGGCCTGAGATCTGTTGCGGCCACCCAATCGCAATCCATCCGCCAGCGCGTCTTGTCGGTGACCACGCGGACCCTGTGATCCGCAGTCAGGCGCAACTCGCGGCCGCAGGTGGTGGTCAGCCGCAGGACGGGTTTGGTGCCGGTCGGAAAGAAGCCTTGCGGCCCACTGCGGAACGGCTTGCCATCGACGAGTGCGGTAAACGACTGTCCGACCAGATCCCGGACCTGTCGCTGCCCTTCTGTCGTCGCAACCCAGGTTTCTGCCGTGACGCAGGGGTTCGTTGCCGCAATCGTCTCGGCGTAGCCAAGGTTGTTCATCGCATTGATGCGGTCGATGAAGATCACCCCCGGCTCGGCATAGTCGAAGGTCGAGCGCATGATCCGGTTCCACAGATCGCGCGCCTGAACCGTATGGTAGACCCTGCCGCCGAAGACCAGCTCCCACGGGCCATCGGCCTTGACCGCGGCCATGAAGGCATCGGTCACCAGCACCGACAGGTTGAACATCCGCAGCCGGGCAGGGTCCTTCTTCGCCTCGATGAAGGCCTCGATGTCGGGGTGGTCGCAGCGCATCGTGGCCATCATCGCGCCGCGGCGGCTGCCTGCCGACATGATCGTGCGGCACATCGCATCCCAGACGTCCATGAACGACAGCGGCCCCGAGGCATCCGCCGCCACCCCCGCGACCGGCGCCCCGCGCGGGCGGATGGTCGAGAAGTCATAGCCGATCCCGCCGCCTTGCTGCATGGTCAGCGCGGCTTCCTTCAGGCTTTCGAAGATCCCCGCCATCGTGTCCGGGATCGTGCCCATGACAAAGCAGTTGAAGAGCGTGACCGACCGCCCCGTCCCCGCCCCCGCCGTGATCCGCCCCGCGGGCAGGAAGCGGAACCCCTCCAGCGCGGCGTAGAACTCGTCCTCCCACTTCGCCGGCTCCGTCTCCACCTCGGCCAGGGCCCGTGCGATCCGCCGCCAGCTGTCCTCGACGCTGCCGTCGATGGGCGTGCCGTCCGCTTCCTTGAAGCGGTACTTCATGTCCCAGATCTGTTCGGCAATGGGGGTGTCGAAACGCGACATCGGTGCGAATCTCTCTGTCTCTTGTGGATAAACTGGACGAAGGACCCAAGATACGCCCCTACCCCCATCGGGTCAACTTGAACCGCCCGCCGCAGGCCCTATGATCGGGCCATGATCAACATCCTGAAACTCTGCGTCGGCGCCGACTCGGTCGAGGATCTGACGGACTGGCAGCGGGACCAGCGGCCCCGCTGGCCCGAGGGCCGTGCGATCCATGTCACCCGCATGTGGCCGAAGCGCGAGGCCGAGGTGCTGGACGGCGGCTCGCTCTACTGGGTGATCAAGGGCGTCGTCCTCTGCCGCCAGCGCATCCTGGACCTGCAGGAGGTCACCCTCGGCGACGGCATCCCGCGCTGCGCCCTGGTGCTGGACCAGGAGGTCATCCGCACCGAGGCCGCCCCCCGCCGCCCCTTCCAGGGCTGGCGCTACCTCGACCCCAAGGACAGCCCCCGCGACCTGCCGAAGGGCCGGGCCAAGGACGACCCGCTGCCGCCGAAACTGGCCCAGGCCCTGGCAGAGTTGGGGCTGCACTGACCAACCCGTCCGACCAGACGCGCGCTTCCTCCTGACGCAACTATCTTGACCGATCAGCGCCCAGACGCTCTGGCCCCTACAGGCAAAACCGGCGACAAGGGCGCCATGCCCCGCCCGCTCCTCCTCGCCGCGCCGATCCTCTTCCTCCTGCTCTGGTCCGCCGGCTTCGCCATCGCCAAGATCGGCCTCCTCCACGCCAGGCCCTTCACCCTGCTGGCGCTGCGCTATGTCATCGCCGTCCTTGTCCTGCTGCCCCTTGTGCCCCTCCTGCGACCCGCCGTCCCGAGGGGCCGCGCCGCCTGGGACATCGCCGTCACCGGCTTCCTGATCCAGGTCGCCTATTTCGGCCTCTGCTACATCGCCTTCAAATCCGGCGTCTCGGCGGGCGGCGTCGCGATCATCGTCTGCCTGCAACCGATCCTGGTCAGCCTGATCGCCCCCTGGATGGTTGGCGAAAGCGTCAGTTCCTCACGCTGGATCGGCCTCGCCCTCGGCCTGACCGGGGCCATCACCGTGATCCTCGCCCGCTCCGGCATCGCGCATGAGCCGCCCTTCGGGATCCTCTGCGCCGTCGGCGGGCTGATCGGCATGACCGCCGCCACGCTGTACGAAAAACGCTTCGGCGTCACCACGCACCCGGTGCCCGCCAACCTGATCCAGTATGCCGTCGGCGCCGTCTTCACCCTGCCGCTCGCACTTGCGGCCGAAGGGATGCAGGCCGACTGGACGCCCGAACTTTTCGCCGTGCTCGCCTATCTGGTGATCGGCAACTCGCTGGTGGCGATCACTCTCCTCCTCGCGATGATCCGCGCCGGAGAGGTCGCCCGCGTCTCGGCGCTCTTCTACCTGGTCCCGCCGCTCTCGGCCCTCTTCGCCTGGCCGCTTCTGGGCGAGGCGATGCCGCCCCTCGCTTGGGTCGGGATGGGACTGGCCGGGCTCGGCGTCACTCTGGCGCGAAGGTAGGGTGGGGTTCCACCCCACCACCCCTCAGAACGGCGCCGCGGAAACCCCCAGCCGCGCCGCAAGCGACCTGTAGGCCGCAAGGTCCGCCGCCGACCAGCCCGCCACCCGGCTGGCCCAGAGCACCGCCTCGCTGGAATGGATCAGACCGTCCGACAGGATGCGAAGGTGGTTCGCCCGCAGCGTCTCGCCCGACGAGGTGATGTCGGCGATCGCCTCCGCCGTTCCGTTCAGCACCGTGCCCTCGGTCGCGCCTTGGCTGTCGACCAGCTGGTAATCCGCAACCCCCTGCGCCTGCAGGAAGTCCCGCACCAGCCGGTGATACTTGGTCGCGATCCGCAGCCGGTGCCCATGCGCCTTGCGGAAGGCCGCCGCCGCCGCATCCAGGTCGTCGACGGTTTCCACGTCGATCCAGACGTTCGGCACCGCGATCACCAAGTCGGCCTGGCCGAAGCCCAGCCGCGCCACCTCGGCCACCTCTTCCGCGCCCAGCTGCTCGCGCACCAGATCCGATCCGGTAACGCCCAGATGGATGCGCCCCGCCGCCAGTTCGCGCGGGATCTCCCCGGCCGACAGCAGCACCGGCACCGCGCCCGCGACACCCTCGATCACCCCGGAATATTCCCGATCCGACCCCGCGCGCCGCATCACCACACCGCGCGATCCGAACCAGTCGAAGCAGTCCTGCATCAGCCGCCCCTTCGACGGCACCCCGATCCGGATCATGCCACCGCCCCCTTCAGCCGCGCGACGAGGCCGGGGCGGATCACCCCCCCCACCGCCGGGATGAAGGCGCCCGCGCCCAGAACCGCTGTCAGCGCGTCATAGCGTCCACCCGAGGCGACCGGGGGCATCCCGTCCTTCAGGAAGCTGAAGACGAAGCCGTCGTAATATTCCAGTGCCGTCCGCCCATGACTCGCCTCGAAGGCCAGGGTCGCGACATCCACGCCCTTCGCCGACAGCGCCTCCAGCCTTGCCCCGAACCGGTCCACCGCCGGGCCGATGGCGGGCAGCATCGGGGTGATGCCCCGAAGGTGGCTCAGCGCATGGGCAGCCGGGGCCTCAAGGCTCAGAAGATCATACAGCAGCGCCGCCTCGGTCGCACGGATCGGCGGGGTTTCGGCATCGGCAACCAGCGCCTCCGCCCGTGCCGCGATCTCCTCGGGCGAGCGCAGCCCGACGAAGGCCCCGGCCTCCTCGATCAGCTGAGCTGGCGTGCCCGCCTTCAACCGCTCCAGGAGGGCGACCCGCCCCGCCGGAACCGGGGCCCGCCCGGCGAAGCGATCCAGAAGCGCCTTGAACCGCACCGGCCGCCAGACATGGCGGAGCAGCGCCGCCTTCCGCCGCTCGGTCGTCTCCAGCCCGCGAACGGCCGCCATCAGGATACCGATATCGCCAGTCACGGGTCGCAGGTCCAGACCGCTCAGCAGGTCGCGGAACAGCGCGAAGACCTCGGCATCCGCGACCTCGGGTGCAGCGCGGTCGAAGACCTCATAGCCGACCTGAAGGTATTCGCTTGCCCGCCCCGACCCCCGCGCCTGCTTGCGGAACACCTCGCCCAGATACGCATAACGGGCGGGGTCCGCTCCATGCGCCATATGCGCCTGCACCACCGGCACGGTGAAGTCGGGCCGCAGCATCATTTCACCCCGGACCGGATCGTCCGTCACATAGGCCCGCGCCCTTATGTCCTCGCCGTAAAGGTCCAGCAGCGTCCCCGCCGGTTGCAGGACGTCAGCCTCCACCGGCACGGCCCCCGCCTGCACGAAGGCAGCCAGCAGACGCTCGCCCTCAGCGCGGATCGCAGCCTTGGGGGTCATGCCGCAAACCTAGGGGCAGGCGCCCCACCCTCTCCCTCGCCACGACGGGGAGGCAAGCTTCCGGCGTCGGCCGCAGGTCCAGAAAGTCCGGCGTCACCGCCCGGCATCCCGCGCCCCACCCGGGCACCAGGCGCCTCCCCTCTCCCTTTGTGGGGGGGGGCTGGGAGGGGAGGGCCCGCCAGTTTCATTGCCCCAGCATCCGCTTCACCGCCGCCACCAGCTCCGCGCGCGGCACCTCGACCTGCGCAGGCCGGTCCTTCCACTCCTCCAGCGTCGCGCTCTCGGCGATCTTGGCGCCCAGGATCAGGTCCTTCAGGATCACCGTGCCCGCCGCCGCCTCGTTCCCGCCCTGGATCACCGCCACCGGCGAAGCCCGCTTGTCGGCATATTTGAGCTGGTTGCCGAAGTTCTTCGGGTTCCCCAGATAGACCTCGGCCCGGATACCCGCCTGCCGCAGCTCTCCCACCATCGCCATGTAATCGGCCATCCGGTCGCGATCCATCACCGTCACCACCACAGGACCCGCGGTACCCCCCGCGCTGCGCCCCTTGGCCCGGAGCGCGGCCAGCAGCCGGTCCACCCCGATGGAGACACCCGTGGCCGGCACATCCTGCCCGGTGAACCGCTTCACCAGCCCGTCGTATCGCCCGCCCCCGGCGACCGAGCCGAACTGCCGCTTGCGACCCTTCTCGTCCAGAATCTCGAAGGTCAGTTCCGCCTCGTAGACCGGCCCGGTATAATAGCCGAGACCCCGGACGACGCCGGGGTCTAGCACGATCCGGTCCGGCCCGTAGCCCTGCGCCTCCAGCAGCGCCGCGATGGCCTCCAGTTCATCGACCCCCTCGGCGCCGATGGCCGAGCCGCCGACCAGGTCCCGCAGCCGGGCCACCGTTTCGGCGCCTGTGTCGCGCTTGGCCGAGGTGAAGCCCATCACGACCTCCGCCTGCTCCGGCGACAGACCCGCGCCCTTGGTGAAATCGCCGCTCTCGTCCTTGCGGCCCTCGCCCAGCAGGGCCCGCACACCCTCCGGCCCTAGCCGGTCGATCTTGTCGATGGCGCGCAGGACGATGCCGCGTTCGGCCTCCTTGCCGTCTCCCGCCAGCCCCGCGACCTCCATCACCCCGTTCAGGACCTTGCGGTTGTTGACCTTCACCACATAGTCGCCCCTCGGGATGCCGGCCTCTTCCAGGCAGTCGGCCAGCATCGCGCAGATCTCGGCATCCGCCGCGACAGAGGCCGAGCCGACGGTATCCGCATCGCACTGGTAGAACTGCCGGAAGCGGCCCGGCCCCGGTTTCTCGTTCCGCCAGACCGGGCCCATCGCGTAGCGGCGGTAGGGGCTGGGGAGGTCGTTGCGGTACTGCGCCGCCACCCGCGCGAGGGGGGCGGTCAGGTCGTATCTCAGGGCCAGCCAATCAGCATCCTCGTCCTGCCAGGCGAAGACGCCCTCGTTGGGGCGGTCGACATCGGGGAGGAACTTGCCGAGGGCCTCGACCGTCTCGACCGCCGAGGTCTCCAGCGGGTCGAACCCGTAGCGGTGGTAGACCCCCGCGATGCGGTCGAGCATGGCTTTCCGTTCGGTGACCTCGGCCCCGAAATAATCCCGGAATCCCTTCGGGGTCTCGGCGCGGGGGCGGCGGGGTTTGTCGGCCATGGCGGGACCTTCGCTTTTGATCGGGGTCCGTGTATCCCGTGGGAAGCAGGCGGGCAAGCGGGGGGTGTGATGGACCGGGTCGAGGTGCTGGAGGAACGGGTGGCCCACCTGATGCGGGCGGTGGAGGAGCTGTCGGACGTGGTGGCCCGTCAGGCCGGGGAGATCGCGGGGCTGGAGCGGCGGGTCCGGCTTCTGATGGAGCGGGCTGCGGAGGAGGAGGCCTTGCGGGGGGAGGCCCCCGAGGCGAACGTCCGCCCGCCGCACTGGTGAGGGCTGCCCACGCGTGGGCAGGTGGAGGCCGCAAAGGATTCCAAGGGGTTAGCTGTGGGCGTTAGGGGTTTGTTAAGGGACTTCTTAGCAGCTTCTGTGCTTCACAGTTTACTGTAAGGTGGGTCATGGCGTCTTACCCCCCAGATGCGAGAGAGATCGAGTTGAGACGAACTCGCGAACATCACGTTCAAAGTCGCGGCTTACCATCCACTTCTCAATTGCAAACGCCTCTGTGCTCTTTCCACCCCGGGTAAACACACGGTCAAAGTACTTTGGTCTATGTATAGCAATGAGCTCTCGAAGCTCCTCCCATAGTCCAAGAGTCGTTTGGCAGCGCCGAATAAAGCTGGGCTCCTCCTTCGTCATCTCAACAAACATATAGCATTGGGTGAGTACTTCCCTGTATCGCTTTGACGAGTTTGGGTTGCTCGGCGCAAGCCAATTAAAGAACTTGAACGCTTGATAGAACTTATCCATGCTGGTCTCATCAGTTAAGCTATCAAGGTTTACTGCTTCATTCTGGAAGATTTTCCTCTGCCTTGCTGCGGTGAGCTGACCAATGGCAGCGAGCGAGAGACGGAGAAATAGGTTCCTCTCAAGTACGTCCTTTGCAGATATGTATCCCGCAGCAACGCCGTCGCTAAATTCTCCTCGCTTGCGTTCATAGAATATTCCGTACTTCTCAAACAAAATCCCTTGCAGTCGCAGATACTTTGGATCGTTTGATATTCTATCAGCACCAATTATTGGCGTTTGCCGATTAGTTGCTTCAGATATCTCTCGTATCAGCCGACTACGCTCGGTGGAGGAGTCCTTGTCTGCTGACTTCGGCGTCAGTGTAATGATCTTAGCCAGAACCTCCTTGCCGCGAAATATCTCATCCGCCTGGTCAGGGTTCTCCTGCATAATTCTGCCTAGGGTATATGCTGTTTGGCCACCATTGATAATCTGAGGGTTAAGAACTCGCAACTGTGCTTTGTTGTGCTGCCCTACCCTTTCATTAATATTGGTTTCATCCGAAAGGATCATTAGCCCGTTGTTTAAAAGTGCGAACTCGTTGCTGTCCGATCGCATAATAGTACTGCGGATAGATCGATTTACCTGCTGACCTTCGAGTTCGAGATAGCTGCGAGGATTGTGCTCAAGAAGCGTGTTCCTGTACTTCTCAATTATCTTGGCAATTTCAATTGTTGGGAGAAATAGAACGGTTATCTCACATTCGAACTCTGTGGTCGACACCGAATAGCTTGTACGCGCGCCTGCACTTTTGTTTTCCATATCAATATTAATTACGATGTCACTCGCACGAAAATAAGTACCTGAAACAACTGGAAAAAGAAGGTCACGGTAAGTCTTCTGGTAGTCAAAAACGGTCGCACTATATCCGCCTGTGAGGCGCCTAACTTGGGGCGCAGGTAGCTCGCAGTTTGCAATAATGGCGACTCTGTAGCTATATCTCGCTGCATCAGGAAGTTGGGCGATTGAACGGATTAGGCCCTTGATCTTTCCATTGTAGGCAACGCCTGCCTCATTTGTCTCATTTCCTGCAGTTATGCGATCCACGTCCATGGATAGGATTTCTTCAGGGTCAATCTTTTTCTGCGTGAAGTTCTCAGCCGTTCTCCGAAACTTTGATTGAATTAAATGGATCTGCCTCGTATCGCGGTCAATGTAATAGCCATCGATTCCGCCGTCATAGGATCCATCAGTCACAAATTGCTCTCGGTCTGCAAAGCTTGACAGGCCGAACATCACCTTCAAGTATAGATGTATGTAAGCGCGAGCGCGTGCCTGCTCGACATCTTCTTCAATCTCTGAATTGACGGCATATAAGCTCTCCCACTTTGTGCCAGCCGCCTCAGATCGAATGCCATCCAATATGCGAACCAAAATTTGATACTTGCTCACAGTTCCCCGCCTCTCGCGTGCCAGCAAATAGATATTCGTTTGGCAGCCATTTATCATCGTGCGTTCCAAAGATGTCAAAGACAGATTTTTTGCAAGGGATGAACTCAGTTTAGCCCATGCCACTCCTCTGCCTTGTCCCGTACGTCGTCGATCCGGCCGGGGATCTCGCTTGGAGACGCGCCCGCCCGAGGGAGGGTGCGGTGTTGGTTTGGAAGGTGTCATCCCCGCAAAGGCGGGGAACCAGTTTCTGGTGGTAAAGGCTGGGTCCCCGCTTTCGCGGGGATGACAGGGGTGTGGGGTGTTGGTGGGGGAAGAGTCGGGCTGAAGCCCGACCTACGGGTGGTGCGCTGTAGCGCACCCTACGGTAGGGTGGAGGTCAGGGTTTGTTGAACCACTCCTCCACCTTGTCCAGCACGTCGTCGATCAGGCCGGGGGACCTCGCCTGGGGGCCGGTGAAGCGGAGGAGCCAGCCGGTGGGGGTGGGCTCCCGCGTGATCGTCAGGCCCTGACGGAGTTTCAGCAGCCTGCGGGGGCGGCGGGTTGTGGGGGTCGTGGGCTCACGCGCGATATCCAGGAGGACGGGGCGGAGGGCGGACCATTGGGTCTCGGGTCCGCTGCCCGCGTGCGGGTGGAGGGTGGCGGTGAGGAGGTCCTCATGCCCGCCGGTGATCGCGGCTGCGAGGGTGTCGAATTGGCGGATGGTCAGGGTTTCGGGGGCGGTGAGGAGGGGGCCGAGCGCCTCGACCACGTTCGCATGGGCGCGGAGGCGCTGGCGGGAGGAGCGGGACGTGCTGGGGAAGAGGGTGGCGATGGCGGCGTCGGGGGTGTCGAAGTGGCCCTCGGTCACGGCGTTCAGGATGAGGGTCGCCTTCTCCCACGGGCTGACGGGGGCGCGGATTTCGTTCTCGGTCACCATGGCGGTGAGGGCCTGGGCGAGGGTTTGCGGCGTGCGGAGGAAGGCGGGGATCGTCTGGTGGCCGAGGGCGCGGGCAGCGGTGAGGCGGCGGAGGCCGGAGATGAGGCCGTATTTGTGGGGCTCGCGAGGGGTGGAGAGGGGCCAGACCTCGATGGGGGTGCGGAGGCCTTCGGTCGCGATGGAGTGCTGGAGTTGTTGGAGAGCCTGCGGCTCGAGGGCGGTGCGGTCGCGGAGGAGGGCGTGGGGGTCGATCTCGGTCAGGGGGAGGTGGTGGAGGGGGTCCATGGGCGTTCTCCTTTGGCGGGAGGGAACGCCGTGTTCGGTTAGTGTCGGGTTTGTGGGGCGTTCGGCGGCCCCCCACCCCCGGCCCCTCCCCACGGAGGGGGAGGGGAGGTGCCTGGTGGCTGGCGGCGGGCGTGAGGGGGGCGTGCGGGGGAGTCGGGGCAGGCCCCGACCTACGGGGCGGGGGGAGTCGGGCTGAAGCCCGACCTACGGGGTGGGAGCGCGGGGTGGCGTCAGATTTCCTCGACCGCCAGCACGCCGTGGGTGGCCTTGATCGCGCCCTTGATCTGCGGGGTCACGGGGTATTGGCCGGGGAGGTCGATGTCGATCTCGCGGCCCTCGGCGTCGGTGACGCAGAGGGTGATGGCGGCGCGGGTGCGGGCCTCGACCCTGGCGAGGAGGGCGGCGAGGGATTGCGCCGCCTCGGGGCGGGCGAGGTGGATGCGGAGGTCCGGCGCCCCGGCGCTGGCGGTGGCGGCGTCGATGGGGGTGATGGCCTGCGCAAGGAGCTTGAGGCTGTCGCCCTCCAGCTCGGCCTTGACGGTGAGGACGACGTTGGACCCGGCGTCGAGATGGTCGCGGGAGGCCTCCAGCACCTCGGAGAAGCAGGTGACTTCGTAAAGGCCGGTCGGGTCGGAGAGCTGGACGAAGGCGAAGCGGTTGCCGCGGGCGGATTTGCGTTCCTGGCGGGAAGAGACGGAGCCTGCGAGTTTCGCGATGAGGGGGCCGCGTTCGGCGAGTTGGGTGACTTCGGCGAGGGTCTTCACGTCCTTGCGCTTGAGGGCGGACATGTAGTCGTCGAGCGGATGGCCGGAGAGGTAGAAGCCGATGGCCTGATGTTCCTGCGACAGGCGCTCGACCGGGAGCCAGTCGTCGCGGAAGGGGAGGCGGGGTTCGGGAATGTCGGCCCCGGCGGTGCCGAAGAGCGAGACCTGTGACGAGGCGGCGGCCTCGTGGATGGCGGCGGAGAAGGCGGTGAGGGCGTCGAGCGCTTCGAAGACGCGGGCGCGGTTGGGGTCGAGGGCGTCGAAGGCCCCGGCGCGGGCGAGCATTTCGAGGGGGCGCTTGCCGATGCGTTTCAGGTCCACGCGGCGGGCGAAGTCGAAGAGGGTAACGAAGGGTTTGTCGGCCCGCGCCTCGGTGATCAGGCGCATGGCCTCGACGCCGACGTTCTTCAACGCGCCGAGGCCGTAGACCACGGCGCCGTCGCGGACGGTGAAGGTGGCGAGGCTGGCGTTGACGCAGGGGGCGATGGTGGTGAGGCCGAGCTTGTCGACCTCGCGCTTGTAGACGGCGAGCTTGTCGGTGAGGTGGATGTCGCAGTTCATCACCGCGGCCATGAATTCGGCGGGGTGGTTGGCCTTGAGATAGGCGGTCTGGTAGCTGACCACGGCATAGGCGGCGGCGTGGGACTTGTTGAATCCGTAGTTGGCGAATTTTTCGAGGAGGTCGAAGACTTCGCCCGCCTTCTTGGCGTCGATGTTGTGGGTGGCCTTGCAGCCCTGGATGAACTTCGGCCGTTCCTTGGCCATCTCTTCGGCGATCTTCTTGCCCATGGCGCGGCGCAGAAGGTCGGCGCCGCCGAGGGAATAGCCGCCCATGACCTGGGCGATCTGCATCACCTGTTCCTGGTAGACGATGATGCCCTGGGTCTCGGCAAGGATGTGGTCGATGGTGGGGTGGATGGATTCGAGATCGCGGAGGCCGTTCTTCACCTCGCAATAGGTCGGAATGTTCTCCATCGGGCCGGGGCGGTAGAGGGCCACGAGGGCAACGATGTCCTCGATGCATGTGGGCTTCATCCGGCGGAGCGCGTCCATCATGCCGGAGCTTTCCACCTGGAAGACGGCGACGGTTTTTGCGGAGGCGTAGAGATCGTAGCTGGGCTTGTCGTCCAATGGGATCAGGTTGATGTCGAATTCGATGCCGCGAAGCTTCAGGAGGTCCATCGCGTTCTGGATCACGGTCAGGGTCTTGAGGCCGAGGAAGTCGAACTTTACCAGCCCCGCCGCCTCGACCCATTTCATGTTGAACTGGGTCGCAGGCATGGTCGAGCGCGGGTCGCGGTAGAGCGGCACCAGCTGGTCCAGCGGGCGGTCGCCGATCACCACCCCGGCGGCGTGGGTGGAGGCATTGCGGTAGAGGCCCTCGATCTTGGCGGCGTAGTCGAGGAGGCGGCCGACGACCTCTTCCTTCGCGGCCTCGCGCAGGCGGGGTTCGTCGGTCAGCGCCTTGGTGATCGAGACCGGCTTCACCCCTTCGACCGGGATCATCTTCGAAAGCTTGTCGACATGGCCGTAGGACAGTTGCAGCACGCGGCCCACGTCGCGGACGGCAGCTTTGGACAGAAGCGCGCCGAAGGTGATGATCTGGGCGACCTTGTCGGCGCCATACTTGCCCTGGACGTAGGTGATCACCTCTTCCCGGCGGTCCATGCAGAAGTCGATGTCGAAGTCGGGCATCGAGACCCGTTCGGGGTTCAGGAAGCGCTCGAACAGCAGCGCATAGCGCAGCGGATCAAGGTCGGTGATCGTCAGCGCATAGGCGACCAGCGAGCCCGCGCCCGAGCCCCGGCCCGGACCGACGGGGATGCCGTGGTCCTTGGCCCATTTGATGAAATCGGCCACGATCAGGAAATAGCCGGGAAAGCCCATCTTCTCGATGATGCCGAGTTCGAAATCGAGGCGTTCCTGATACTCTTCGGGCGTGGCGGAATGCGGGATGACCTTGAGGCGGGCCTGCAGCCCCTCGTTCGCCTGCCGGCGCAGTTCCTGCACCTCGTCTTCGGCGAAGATCGGCAGGATCGGCTTGCGCTTCGACGCCGCATAGGCGCAGCGTTTCGCGATCTCGACAGTGTTTTCCAGGGCCTCGGGCAGGTCGGCGAAGAGGGCGACCATCTCGGCTTCGGATTTGAAATAGTGCTGCGGGGTCAGACGGCGGCGGGGCTGCTGCTGGTCGACATAGGCGCCCTCGGCGATGCAGATCAGCGCGTCATGCGCCTCATACATCTCGGTCTTGGGGAAATAGACGTCGTTGGTGGCGACGATGGGAAGCGCCAGTTCATAGGCGAGGTCGATGGCCCCGCGTTCGGCCAAGGCCTCGGTTTCCGGCAGCGCACCGCCGGGGCCGGGGTGGCGTTGCAGTTCGACATACAGGCGGCTGGGATAGATGGCCGCCAGCCGCTCCAGAAGGACGCGGGCCTTGGCCTGCTGGCCGGTGGCGTGGAAGCGGCCGAGGGGGCCTTCGGGGCCGCCGGTCAGGCAGATGAGCCCCTCGGCATTCTGGGCCAGCTCGTCCAGCGTCACCTGCGGCAGGTTGGCCGAGCCGGTCATCGCGCCGTCGATGTAAAGCCGCGTGTTGAGCCGCATCAGGTTCATGTAGCCCTGCTCGGTCTGGGCCAGAAGGACGATGGGCGCAGGCAGGCGGGGCTTTTCGCCCGGCTGGGCGGGGTCGTGCGCAATGGAGATCTGGCAGCCGAGGATGGGTTGCACCCCTGCCCCCATGGCGGTGACGGAGAACTCCAGCGCGGCGAACATGTTGTTGGTGTCGGTCACAGCGACGGCGGGCATTCCGCCCGCCTTGCAGAGATCGACCAGTTTCTTCACCGGCACCGCGCCTTCGAGGAGCGAATGTTCGGTATGGGTGCGGAGATGGATGAATCGAGGGTTCGCGCCGGGCATGGACAAGGGTTATCCGGCCCGGCGCGCGCTGTGAAGGCCTCAGGCCGCGGCGTGCGGCACGGGGCGCAGCGCGGCGAGGACGGCCAGCGCGATGACCGACCCGATGCCGCCGAAGACGGCAAGATCGCTCCAGCCGGGTTTCACCACCATCAGGAAGACGATGGCGAACTGGACGGCATAGTCGATCATCGCCAGCCTTTGGGTGCGGCGCAGGATCGGCAGGGCCGAGACGGCGCCCCAGGCGTCGGCGGTCTTGACCGCCCGTTCGCAGGCGGGGCCGAGGACGAAGCTGCCGAAGCCTGCGGTGAAGATCACCCCGGCCAGGCCCAGGACGGTGAAGGGCTGCCAGCCCCAGCCCGCGATGAAGAGGAGCGTCACGCCCGAGGCGAGGGTGAAGATGCTGGCGGGAATGAAGAGGCGCGGGGCCAGGAGGGTGGTGGCGCGGACCACGGCGACCTGCGTGTCGGCGCTGCAGCGACCGGCCAGGACGACGCCTGCGATGACGACGGTAAAACCACCGCCGACCCAGAGGACGGCGGCGAAGACATGGGCGAATTTGAGGAGGGTTGCGAAGTCCATGGGAAAATCCATTTGTATGTATGCTAATAGACTGCGGCGTATAGTCGCTGCCACCCGGGGCTGCGAGTAAGGGATGCCTTACCTTAACGTCACTCTGGAGAAAGCGATATCTCCGACGGGAAATTTCGGAAAATCCGGGTAACAGCTTCACCTTTCGGCGATGAGTTTGTTCTTGCCTTGAATCGGTTCGGCCTTCTTGATGGACTGACAACAAGGCAGGGGCGCGTGGCCCGCTTTACGCCGCATCGGGCGGACACGCAGAATGCCCTCACCGGGGAGACCGCGGCGGACAGACGGATGAATGTTGCGTTTCTGTTGAACGGAACGCCGGTTCGCATCGAGGGGGAAGCCCCGACGCGGACCCTGCTGGACTGGCTGCGCGGGCGCGGCCTGACCGGAACCAAGGAAGGCTGCAACGAAGGCGACTGCGGAGCCTGCACCGTGATGGTGACGGATGCCGCGGGCTCGCGCGCGCTGAACGCCTGTATCCTGTTCCTGCCCCAGCTGCACGGCAAGGCGGTGCGGACGGTCGAGGGGATCTCCGGGCCGAAGGGCGAGATGCATCCGGTGCAGGCGGCGATGGTGTCGCATCATGGCAGCCAGTGCGGCTTCTGCACGCCGGGCTTCGTCGTCAGCATGGCGGTGGCGCATCTGAACGGCGACCGCGCGCATGACGATGCGCTGGCGGGGAACCTGTGCCGCTGCACGGGCTATGCGCCGATCATCCGGGCGGCCGAGGCGGCTGCGGGAGAGGCGGTGCCGGAGTGGATGCAGGCGGACCGGACGGCGCTGGCCGGGTTTGCCGCGGGGGAGGCGGGGGCGTTCCGGCCCTCGGACTCCGATGAGTTGGCAGAGTGGTATCTTGCGAACCCCGACGCGGTGCTGGTCGCAGGGGCGACGGATGTGGGGCTTTGGGTGACGAAGCAGCTGCGCGAGTTGCGGCCGGTGGCCTTCCTGGGCGGGGTCGAGGACCTGAAGGGGATCGAAGTGCGGGGCGGGCAACTGCATGTCGGCGCCTGCGTCACGATCAACGACCTGCGCGCGGCTGTGGCGGAGCGGTTGCCCTCGCTGGGCGAGATGCTGCGGCGCTATGCGAGCGTGCAGGTGCGCAATGCGGCGACGATCGGGGGGAACATCGCCAACGGCTCGCCCATCGGCGACGGGCCGCCGGCGCTGATCGCTTTGGGCGCGACGCTGCATCTGCGGCGGGGGGACGAGATGCGGTCGATGCCGCTGGAGGACTTCTTCCTGGAGTATCGCAAGCAGGACCGGAAACCGGGGGAGTTCGTGGCCGGGGTGTCTTTCCCCGAGCGGGCAGAGGCGCTGCGCTGCTACAAGATTTCCAAGCGGTTCGACCAGGACATCTCGGCGGTCTGCGGGTGTTTCAACGTGACGGTCGAGGGGGGCGTGGTGCGGGCGGCGCGGATCGCCTTTGGCGGCATGGCGGGGGTGCCGAAGCGGGCGTCCCTGGCCGAGGCGGCGCTGGTCGGGCGCGAGTGGAGCGAGGCGGTGGTCGAGGCGGCGGCAGAAGCGATGGCGGGGGATTTCGCGCCGATGACCGACATGCGGGCCAGCGCAGGCTACCGGATGCTGACGGCGCAGAACCTGCTGCGGCGGTATTTCCATGACCTGAACGGGACGGCGGTGTCGGTGCTGGAGGTTTCGGCATGAGCATGGGCAAACCCCTGCCGCACGACGCGGCGCCGCTGCATGTGACCGGGCAGGCGCGGTATATCGACGATCTGTCCTTCCCGGCGAATGCGTTGCACTTGGCCTTCGGCCTGTCGACCGTCGCGCATGGCGAGATCACCGGGCTGGACCTGTCTGCGGTGCGAGCTGCCCCCGGCGTGGTGGCGGTGCTGTCGGCGGAAGATCTGCCGGACATGCCGGATTGCTCGCCTTCGATGCATGACGAGCCCCTGCTGGCGGTGGGGACGGTGCATTACGTCGGGCAGCCGGTGTTCCTGGTGTTGGCCGAAAGCCACCTCGCGGCGCGCAAGGCGGCGCGGCTGGGGAAGATTTCCTACCGGGAGTTGCCTGCCCTGCTGACCGTGGATGCGGCGCTGGCGGCGAACAGCCGGTTCGAGGACGGGCCGGTGATCTGGCAGAAGGGCGATGCGGCTGAGGCGATCTCGGCAGCGCCTCGGGTAGTGGAAGGATCGTTCGAGGTCGGCGGGCAGGAGCATTTCTATCTGGAAGGCCAGGTCGCCGCCGCCATCCCGCAGGAAGGTGGGGACATGGTGGTCCATTCCTCGACCCAGCACCCGACCGAGGTGCAGCACAAGGTGGCCCATGCGCTGCACCTGCCGATGTCCTCGGTCAGGGTGGAGGTCCGCCGGATGGGCGGCGGGTTCGGGGGCAAGGAAAGCCAGGGGAATGCGCTGGCGATTGCCTGTGCGGTGGCGGCGCGGTTGACCGGGCGCCCGGCACGGATGCGGTATGACCGGGATGACGACATGGTCATCACGGGGAAGCGGCATGACCTGCGGATTCTGTACCGCGCGGGGGTGGATGATCAGGGGCGGATTCTCGGGCTGGAGTTCACCCATCTTTTCCGCTGCGGCTGGTCGCAGGACCTGTCGTTGCCGGTGGCCGACCGGGCAATGCTGCACGCGGACAACTGCTATCACCTGCCGCATGTGCGCATCGAGAGCCACCGGCTGAAGACCAACACCTGCAGCGCCACCGCCTATCGCGGGTTCGGCGGGCCGCAGGGGATGGTGGGGATCGAGCGGGTGCTGGACCATGTGGCCTTTGCCGTGGGGCGGGAGCCGCTGGAGGTGCGCAAGGCCAACTTCTATCGCGGGATGGTAAGCGCGGATGCCTCCGGCGGGGATATTTCGGCCAGTATGAAAGCGCAGGGGAGTTCCAAGGGCGGGGAGGTCGACCTGACCTCGCGCGGGGCGGCGTCGCCGGTGGGGTCGCATGACCTGCCGACGGATGGCGCGGTGCAGACGACGCCTTATCACATGCCGGTGGAGGATTTCATCGGGCATGCGCTGGTGGCGGAGCTGGAGCGGACCAGCGACTATCGGGCGCGGAAAGCGGAGATTGCGGCGTGGAATGCGACAAGCCCGGTCCTGAAACGGGGGATCGCGCTGACGCCGGTGAAGTTCGGGATCAGCTTCACGTTGACATGGCTGAACCAGGCGGGGGCGCTGGTTCATGTGTATCAGGACGGAAGCATCGCGCTGAACCATGGCGGGACCGAGATGGGACAGGGGCTGTTCCAGAAGGTGGCGCAGGTGACGGCTTCGGTCTTCGGCCTTGACGTGGGCAAGGTGAAGATCACCGCGACGGATACCGGGAAAGTGCCGAATACCTCGGCGACGGCTGCCTCCTCGGGGTCGGACCTGAACGGGATGGCGGCGAAGGCGGCGGCGGAGACGATCAAGGCGCGGCTGGCGGAGTTCATTGCCGAGAAGCATCAGGCGGAGCCCTCTGCCGTGACCTTCGTCGACGGGACGGTAAGGGTCGCGGGCGAGGTCTATGAGTGGGATAAGGTGGTGGCCGGGGCCTATCAGGCGCGGGTCTCGCTGTCCTCGACCGGCTACTACGCCACGCCGAAGATCGTCTGGGACCGGCTGAAAGGCACCGGGCGGCCATTCTTCTATTTCGCCTATGGCGCGGCGGTGACGGAAGTGGTGATCGACCGGCTGACCGGCGAGAACCGCATCCTGCGGGTCGATATCGTGCACGACACCGGGACGTCGTTGAACCCGGCGCTGGATATCGGCCAGGTGGAAGGCGCCTATGTGCAGGGCGCGGGCTGGCTGACCACCGAGGAACTGGTCTGGGACGGCAAGGGGCGCCTGGCGACCCATGCGCCCAGCACCTACAAGATCCCGGCCTGTTCGGACCGGCCGCGCGATTTCCGCGTGGCTTTGTGGGGCAAGCCCAACCGCGAGGAATCTGTCGGCAAGTCGAAGGCCGTGGGCGAGCCGCCGTTCATGCTGGGCATCTCGGCGCTTTATGCGCTGTCGGATGCGGTGGCGGCCTGTGGCGACGGGTCGGTCTATCCGGCGCTGGACGCCCCGGCGACGGCGGAGCGGGTGCTGATGGCGGTGCGGAGGGTCGAGAGTGTTTGACCTTGCCGCCCTGTCCGCCGCGCTGGACGCCCATGGGCGCGTCGCGCGGGTGGTGATCGCCGCGCATGATGGCTCGTCCCCGCGCGAGGTGGGGGCGGCGATGCTGGTCTGGGAGACCGGCCAGTCGGGGACCATCGGCGGCGGGGCACTGGAGTTCGAGGCGGTGACGAAGGCGCGGGCGTTGCTGGCGGCGCGCGCGCCGGTCATGGTTGCGCCCCGCGTCGAGCGGGTCGCGCTTGGGCCGAACCTCGGCCAATGCTGCGGCGGGGCGGTGACGCTGTGGACCGAGGTCTTCGACGCGCTGCCGGAAGCGGTGGCGGGCGTCGTGGCGCGGGGGCCGGGGGTGATGCCCCTGGCGGTGAAGCGCGTCCTGGTGGCGGCGCGGGGGCAAGGGCTGCGGCCCGCGCCCGGTCTGGTGGCGGGCTGGCTGGTCGAGCCGGTGGCAGAAGCGGAGCGGCAGGTCTGGATCTGGGGGGCGGGGCATGTGGGCCGAGCGCTGGTGAACGTGCTGGCGCCCTTGCCGGGTATCGCGATCACCTGGGTGGACACCGGGCCGGAGCGCTTTCCCGAGACGATCCCGGAGGGGGTGACGCCAGTCTGGGCTGCGCATCCCGAGGCGCTGGCGGGTCATGTGCCGGTGGTGGCGGAGCATCTGATCGTCACCTATTCCCACGCGCTGGACCTGGAATTGTGCCACCGGCTTCTGGGCCGGGGGTTCCGCTGGCTGGGCCTGATCGGCTCGGCCACCAAATGGGCGCGGTTCCGGTCGCGCCTTGCGGCTCTGGGCCATTCCGGCCCGGCCATCAGCTGTATTACCTGCCCCATCGGGGACGTGAGCCTGGGCAAGCATCCGCAGGCCATCGCCATCGGTGTGGGAATGCAGCTATTGAAGAACAAACACAAATCCGAGACGGAGATCGCGGATGACAGGGACGGAAAGACAAGACGGGGGCGCTCGGCCTGAACTTCTGGCGGTCAAGGGGATCACCAAGGCCTATCCGGGGGTGATCGCGAACAGCGATGTCTCCTTTGCCATCGGCGAGGGGGAGATCCACGCGCTCTTGGGCGAGAACGGGGCGGGCAAGTCGACCATGGTCAAGATGATCTATGGTCTGATCCGGCCCGATTCCGGGCAGATGACCCTGCGCGGGGCGGCCTATCAGCCGTCGAAGCCGGCCGAGGCGCGGCGGCTGGGCGTGGCGATGGTGTTCCAGCATTTCTCGCTGTTCGAAGCGCTGAATGTCGCCGAGAACGTGGCGCTGGGGATGGAGAACCCGCCGCCGATGCGGGAACTGGCGGCGCGGATCAGGGCGGTGTCGGAGGAGTATGGGTTGCCGCTGGACCCGTCGCGGATGGTGGGCGATCTGAGCGCGGGCGAGCGGCAACGGGTGGAGATCATCCGCTGCCTGTTGCAGGATCCGAAGCTGCTGATCATGGACGAGCCGACCAGCGTGTTGACGCCGCAGGAAGTGGAGATCCTGTTCAAGACGCTGCGGCAGCTTTCCAGCGAGGGGACGGCGATCCTGTATATCAGCCACAAGCTGGAAGAGATCAAAAGCCTTTGCGACGAGGCGACGATCCTGCGGCGGGGCAAGGTGGTGGCCACCTGCACCCCGCGCGAGCGGACGGCGCGGGAGATGGCGGAACTGATGGTCGGCACCGCGCTGAAGACGCCGGAGCGGCGGGTGGCCGAGAAAGGAGAGGTCGCGCTGGGGGTTTCGGACCTGTCGGCAGCTTCGCCCATTCCGTTCGGGACCTCGCTGAAGGGGATCAGCTTCACGGTCGCCAAGGGCGAGGTGCTGGGCATCGCCGGGGTGGCGGGCAATGGGCAGGACGAGTTGCTGCTGGCCTTGTCGGGCGAGTTGAAGGCGGCGCTGGGCGGCCTCAAGGGGCCGCTGATGAAGGCGGCGCAGTTGCTCGCCACCATCCCCGATGCGCTGCCGCCGGAATACGCCCGCGAGCTGTCGCAGCTCCAGGCCAACGCGCCGGCGATGGGCTGGGCCTTCGTGCGCCGCCGCATGGCGACGGAGCTGGGACCGGACTGGCAGGCGAAGTTCGCGAGCTTCGAGAAGGAAGCCTCGT
>Ga0209793_1000284_pt1 | contig 71400 bp, 62 predicted proteins | sample EBPBio122009_DNA_FD_185863 | JGI IMG/M metagenome (GOLD analysis project Ga0209793, IMG submission 185863) | Wastewater treatment Type I Accumulibacter community from EBPR Bioreactor in Madison, WI, USA - Reactor 1_2/2/2009_ DNA (SPAdes) (version 2) | ecosystem: Engineered > Bioreactor > EBPR >... | reverse complement strand
ACACCATGATGGTGCCGGCGCAGATCATCGCCATCCTCAATGCGCCGAATTTCTCGCCCGAGAAGCTGGCCTCGCTGGAAATGATTCTCTCGCTCGGTGCGCCGCTGTACCAGGAGTACAAGGACCTTCTCAATCGCCTGCTCCCCGACCGCTTCTACGAACTGTACGGCCTCACGGAAGGATTCTGGACCATCCTCGACAAGACGCAGTCGCTGCGCAAGGCGGGTTCGGTCGGCGCGCCGCCCGTTTTCTACGAAATGCGCATCGTCCGCGAAGACGGCAGTGACGCGCCAGCCGGAGAAGTCGGCGAGATCGTCGGCCGCGGACCCTCGCTGATGGGTGGCTACTACGGTCGCCCCGATCTCACTGCGCAGGCAATTCGTGACGGCTGGCTGTTCACCGGCGACCTCGGCCATACCGACGGCGAGGGCTATCTCTACCTGGTTGACCGCAAGAAGGACATGATCGACAGCGGCGGCGTCAAGGTCTACCCGAAGGACGTCGAAGAAGTCGCTGCCCGTCACCCGGCGGTCAGGGAGGTCGCCGTCTTCGGTGTGGCGCACGAAAAGTGGGGCGAGACACCGGTGGCCGCCGTCGTCCTCAATGCCGGCGCGTCGATCACCGCCGGCGAACTGCGCGACTGGATCAACGAACGCGTTGGCGCCCGCTACCAGCGCCTGCACGCCCTGCAGATCATGGACGACTTCCCGCGCAACGCGGCCGGCAAGACGCTGAAGCGGGAAATGCGCGACGCCTATCAGGTGGCGGCGGGCGAGGGCGGCTGAGGGCGAGGCCGCTGGCGGGGCTGCGCGATGCAGTGCGCCGCTCCCGCTGCGGGTTTCGGTGGTTAGGGCCTCTCTCGGGCACCGCCAGCATAGAAACAGGCGCCACAAAGCCCCCCGTCGGTTACCAGCCACTTGCCCCGGAGGCGGAGTGGCCACGGCAAGCTTGCCGTAGCGGTTTTTTTCTGGGCCTTGCGGCACACTCGGGTCTTCCTTGTCACGGTCTCACCCTCCTAGCCATGTCGAACGACTGCCTGACTCCTGAACACCATTCCCGCCGCATACTGCTGGTGGCCACTGGCCTTTCCCCGCAGGTAGTGACCGAGACCCTGTTCCACCTCTGCCAGCAGCGCCAGCCGCCTTTCGTTCCCAGCGAGATTCACCTGATTACCACCGGCGAAGGCGCTCACCGCGCCGAGCTGACGCTGCTGCATCCGAGTCAGGGACGCTTCGCACGCTTTCTTGGCGACTTCGCGCTCGTCGGCAAGGTCGCCTTCCACCGCGATCACATCCATGTTCTGCGCGACGCCGACGGCGAGGTGATGCCTGATATCCGTAGCGATACCGACAACACCGCCGCCGCCGACGCGATCAGCGAGCGGGTACGCCAGTTCACCGCCGACCCCGGTTGTGCGCTGCACGTCTCGCTCGCCGGCGGTCGCAAGACGCTCGGCTACTACCTTGGCTACGCGCTGACCTTGTTCGGGCGTCCGCAGGACCGGCTCTCGCACGTCCTCGTCTCGTCGCCTTTCGAAAACAATCACCAGTTCTACTATCCGCCGCCGGTGCCAGAGGTGCTGTTCACCAGCGAGAACCAGCCGATCAACACCGCCGACGCGCGCATCACCCTGGCCGAAATCCCCTTCGTCAGCCTTCGCCATGGCTTGCCCCAGCACCTGCTCGATGGGCAAGCCAGCTACATGGAAACGGTCAACGCCGCGCGCAAAAGCTTCGCCGCGCCGCAGCTGGTCGTCGACTACGCTCGGCGAGAGCTGCGCTGCGGCGGCGAGACAGTTGTCCTGCCGCCGCAGCTTTTCGCCTGGTACGCCTGGCTGGCGCGCCGCCGCAAGTGCGTCAGTGGCAAGGGTGGCCACCTGCGCTGGACCGACGCCGGCGTCATTGAAGATTTCCTCGCCGAGTACCGGCGGGTCGTCGGCGGCATGGCACACGACCTCGAAGAGGCGGCGCGGGCGCTGCACGCTGGCGGTGAGGCGCCGAAAGTGTTTTTCGAACAGAAGAAGTCGCGCGTCCAGCGTCTCCTGCGCAGCCAGCTCGGTTTTGCCGCCAAGCCGTATCTCGTCCTCACCAGCGGCAAGCGTGGCGAGCAGCGATTCGGTCTTGGTCTGGCCGCGGATCAAATCGAACTTCGCGAACCAGGAATTCCATCATGAACCCGAGTCCGGCTTCCTTCCCCATCGCAGCGCTGCGCTTCAGCCTGCGCTCCACAGGGCTCGTCTTCCCCGGCTTCTCCGGCAGCCACTGGCACGGCGGTCTGGGCATGATGCTGCAACGGCATGCGCCGTCGGCGTTTCGCGCGCTCTATGCGGCGCCCGAGAGTGCGCGCCTCTACGCCTTGCGCCCGCCCTTGACCGAGAGCTTTCCGCCGGGTAGCGACTTGACTTTGCACCTCAGCCTGTTCGGTGTCGCCTGCGCGCACGCGCTGGTGTGTACGCAGGCGATTGCCCTGCTCGGCGAAGCCGGAATCGACCCGGCCGGGCACTATCGACTGCAGCAGGCGAGCGTTCTGCTGCCGGACGGTGAAGCGGTATTTTTCACCGCCGGCGACGGCCTGCTGATGCCACCGCCGACCAGCGACCTGTGCGATTGGCTTGCACCGATCGCCACCTCCCGCGAAATCAGCGTGCAGTTGCTGACGCCGCTACGCATCAAGGAAGGCGGTGATCTGGTGCGCAGCGCGCCCGGCTACGCGCAGCTCCTGCACCGGCTCCTTGGCCGTCTCGACCAGCTGGCACACGTCATGGCGGTCGACACGCCGTTGGCCAAGAGCGCGCGCGGACCCTTGCTCGACGAAGCGCAGCGGGTGCAACGGGTCGATGCCGACCTGCACTGGCAGCGCCTCGACCGGCGCTCCGGGCGCACGCGTCAGCAGATGGGTTTTGGTGGCCTGCTCGGCCAGCTGCGTTTTTCCGGCGACATGGCGCTGTCGCTGCCGTGGCTGCTCGCCGGACAGCACATCCAGATTGGCGGCAAGACCGCTTTCGGCTTCGGCGGCTACGCCGTGGAATACATACCTTGGCCGTACGGGTAACATGGCCAGAACTTGTGGCATCGACAGAAATCAAGGCGATCGGAGGGGCCTCATGAGACCAGGAAAGCTAGCGAGGGAACTTGACCCGGATACTCTGCGCAAGGAGGTGGAGACCAGCATCAGGAGCAGCGCTTCAAGCTGGCGCCGCTACACCTGCAAGCTGCTGACGCCGATGGTGGGAGGAGGGGTTACGGCCGGCGAGATTGATCGGGACATGCCGATTCGCGCCACCGCCATACGCGGCCACCTGCGTTTCTGGTGGCGGCTGCTGAACCGCAATCGGCCGGACCTGCTTGGTGCCGACGGCAAGCCCGACAGCCGCAATCTGTTTGCCGCGGAACGCGAGATCTGGGGCGGTCTTGGCGACGAAAAGACGGTCGCCGCCAGCCAAGTGAGCGTCCTGGTGGAGAACAGCTCGATGGCATTGAATCCTTCGCCCAAGGATGGCTCGGCCCTTGGCAAGATGATCCTTGCCGATAGCGCTGCCACCGTCGACTGGTTGCCCTGCAACAGACCCTTCGAGTTCGTCGTTGCGCTACGCGTTGGCGTCTGCGAAGAAGGTGTGCTGCAGGCCTTCCGGATGTGGGCCAGCTTTGGCGGCATCGGTGCCCGGCGGCGCCGTGGCCTGGGTGCGATGGAGGTCTTCGATGCCCAAGGCGAGCGAATTTGCGCTCTCAAGGCGGATCGTGACGCGGCCAAGTGCGTGCTTTACGTGATGAGCGGCGAGGGCTTCGATGACTACCGAAATGCGGTAGAAGCGGGCGTGAAGTGCCTGATCGACGTCCGGCAAAAACCGGGACTGGCACGCGGTCTTGGTCAAGGATCTCGGCCAGGCGGCAGTTACTGGCCGGAAGCAAATGCAGTGCGCAATCTCACCAGACGTGCGCGACCCGACAACATTCACGCTCTTGGTAAGGCCACGCCCCTACTGTTTCCCCGAGCACTTTTTGGCTTGCCTATCGTCTTCCAGTTCAAACTGCATGAGCGCCTGGGCGACCCCTACAGCTCGACCCTCGAGGTTGCCGACGATGGCCAAACGCCGCGAGACCGCTTTGCCAGCCCCCTGATCTTCGGCGCCTGGCCGGAGGCGCGAGGCAACCGAACAATCTATCGCCCTGTCGTGCTGCTCTTGCCAACGCACAACGCACTGAGAAAACTGGCTTTGAAACTGCAAACAGCTCCGTCGACGACGATTCCGATTGCTGTCGGTAGCTGGTGGCCCAGTGACGCAAGCGTCCGCCTACCGGTCATCCCCTCGCGTTTGCGTGCACTGGGCGGTGCCAAGTCCGACGCCTTGCTGGCATTCCTGCAATATTTCCAGCAGGGAGGCGACAAATGAGCGCCTGGCTCCTCGAACTCTCCTTCGGTCCCGTACAGGGATTCATTGCCGCAGCGCGGCGTAGCGGCGACCTCTGGGCTGGCAGTTTCATTCTTTCCGAGCTGGTGCGCGCGGCTGCCAGCGAGCTGCTTTCGCAAAAGGTGCAGCTCATCTATCCCGTAGCGCGCCGCGTCAAAGAGGAGAAGCTCTCCGAAAGCAGCAATTTGTCCAACATCCTGCTGGCCTGCATTGAAGCTCCAGACGAGGAGTCGGTGCGGGCGCTTGCCGAAGCCGTCAAGCACGCTGCGCGAAAGCGCCTGCTCGATTTTGCCAACGACGCCCGCCACGATTGGGAAGTCGGCGGCGTGGACCTGCGAGACCATTTCTGGCGTTCGCAGGTCGATGACGCGATCGAGGCCTATGCCGCATGGGCGCAAATCCCACCGGCCGGCGAGGCCAGCAAGTCGGCGTACCGCGTCGCTTACGAACATCTGAAACAGACCCTCGCGGCGCGCAAGAACACGCGCGACTTCTTGCCGATGTTCCCCGAGGCGGAGGCTGGCAAGGGAGCGGGGGTTCCCAAGTGCTCTTTCGACGGCCTGCGCGAGTCGGTGTTGCCCGCCGGGCGCAAGGAATTCCCGCCGCGCTTCGGCCTCAGTCGCGGTGAGCAACTCGATGCGCTGGGTTGTATCAAGCGCATCGTCGGCAGGCAGGAGCGCTTCACCGCTCTGACTCGCTTTGCCGTCGATAGCTGGCTGCAGCAGCTCGAGAAATCTGAGCGGGACTCGCTGGCCGCCGCTCACGACCCGCTGGTAGAGGAATCGATCGGCCTGGCGACGCGCGCGAAAGGCAACGGCGGCATTTATGCGAGCTTCCCCTACGATGGCGGGCTGCTCTTTCCCGAGCGCTTCGAGATTGCCAGCAAGGAAGGCCAAGGCAATGCCGACGCCGAGGAGGCGCTGCTGGCGCTCGGCAAGGTTCTCAAGCCACTTTGGCAGAAGTACGGCCGCCCTTGTCCGTACAGCGTCATGGTCGTCGCCGACGGCGACCGCATGGGGCGCTTTGTCGACAAGGCGCAGTCGGCGGAAGAGCACACCCGGATTTCCGACGCGGTCGCGTCTTTCGCCGATCGGGTGCCCGGGGTTGCGCGCAGCTTCCGCGGCCAGTGCGTCTTCGCCGGTGGAGAGGATCTCACCGTGTTTTTTCCTCTGGCGACGGTTGTCGAGGCTGCGCAGGCTTTGCAGAAGGTCTTCGAGGAAGCGATGGCTGAGGTCGTCCGGGATCTGGTCGGCGACGATCAGGCCGCCAGGCCGACGCTGCGCGTCGGCGCGGCGATCTGCCACGTGCTCGAACCGCTTGGCGTGATCCGTCAGCGTGCTGCCGCGGCAGAGAAGTTCGCCAAGGGCGACGCCGGCCTGGCCGATCAGGGAAATGCTCTGGGCCTCAAGCTGCATATTCGCGCGGGGCACGAAATCGGCGTCCGGCTGCGCTTCGGCGAGGGGGAAAGCGGTGGCCTGGGCTCGCTCCTCCGATGGCAGGAGGCGTATGCGAAAAACCAGCTGCCCGGGCGTCTCGCCTACGACACCCGCACCATCGCAATGCGCTGCCGGGCGATGGGCGCGGCGCCACCAGTGGCCGAAGGCGAGTTCCGCAGGCTTGTCGAGCGGGCGCGGCAAAGCGGCGGCAGCGAAAAGATCGGCGAGCCGCTGCCGCAGCAACTCTTCGCGCGGCGCACCGCCCTCGCCGCTGAAGACGATGGCGACCCGGCCGGGCTGATGCGGCTGGCGGACGAATTGATTCTCGCGCGCTGGCTTTCCGCCGCCAGCGAAGCGCAGATCAGCGCCCTGCAAGGAGGCCAATGATGTACGCGCACATGATCGTTCCCCAGGCGCCGCTGGTCTTCCGTTCGGGCCGACCGTTCGGCGAAGGCAGTCGCGACGGCGCCAACTTTCCCTGGCCGTCATCGCTGGCCGGCGTCCTGCGCAGCCAGGTGATGGACGACCGCGGTTGGCACGGCAAGCTGGACGACGCGCAGCAGCAGGCGCTGCGCGACCTCGCCGCCCACGGCCCGATTCTCGCCGAGCGCTGCCGGGATGGTTTGACGCCGATGCTGCCGAAGCCCGCCGACGCGCTGTTGCTCGTTGACGACGCCGGCGGCAAGGCCTACCACCGGCTGCTTCCCGGCAAGCTGCCGGCAGGCTGTGCTTGCGACCTGCCGCCGGGCTTGCAGCCGCTGCTGCTGGCCGGGGACCACAAGGGCAAGCCGCAGGCAGGTCCGGCCTTCTGGTCGCTGGCAAGGCTGCTCGCCTGGCGGCGTGGGGAAGCAGTTGCCGCGTTTGAGCACGACGAGCCGCTCCGCGAAACGCGCAGCCACGTTGCCCTGTCCAGGGCGACGCTCGCTGCCGACCCCGGTCGCCTCTTCCAGACCGAGGGCCTCGATTTTTCCCGCCGCAGGCGCGCGAGCGGGCGTGGCTTTGGCGATCGCGACTGGGTCTTTCTCTGCCGCTTCGCGCAAGTGCTGTCCGGGCGGATGCTCGCCTTCGGCGGCGAGGGTCGGCTGTCGCGGCTCGACACGGCGCCGGATGATGCGCTCGCTGCGCCGCCCGACTACCTCACGGCGCTCGCCAATGCCCGGCACATCACGCTAACGCTGGCGACGCCGGCGCTGTTTGCCGACGGCTGGCGTCCTCGCTGGCTCGACGAGGGCGATGCGCGGGCCAGCGAGGCGGGAGCAAGCGGCACGGTCCCCGGCATTCCGGGGTTGCAACTCGTACTCAAGGCGGCAGCGGTCGATCGCTGGCAGGGTATCTCGGGTTGGGACCTGGCCACCTGGGACGCCAAACCGGCGCGCAAGGCCGTCGCCGCCGGCGCCACCTACTGGTTCGAAGTCGTCGGCGATCCGCCCGCTGGCTGGGCCGAAAGGCTCTGGCTGGTGCCGATCAGTGACCAGCCCCAGGATCGTCGCGACGGCTTCGGCCTGGTCATTCCCGGTTTCTGGAACGAACGCTCATGACCTCTCGAGGCGCCCCAAGTCATGAAAGCCACGACGGCTTCCCTTATCCCCAACCCTTCTCCCGCAGCGGGGAGAAGGGAGATTCGTGCGTCGCGGACGCGACTTTCACGGTATCGCTGAAAAAAGGAGAAAGAAAAATGCTCACCCAAGTCTTCCACCTGCACGCGCTGAGCGCCCTGCACGTCGGCGCCGGGCAGGCGCTTGGCGCCGTCGATCTGCCGATCGCCCGTGCCAAAGCCACCAACCTGCCGCTGGTTCCGGGTTCCGCGCTCAAGGGCGTCCTGCGCGACGAGTTTGCTGGCAATGCCAACCAGGCAACGTTGTTTGGCCCCGAGAAGATAGCCGAAGGCAGTACCGCCCACGCTGGCGCGCTGACCCTCGGCGATGCGCAGCTACTGCTGTTGCCGGTGCGCTCGCTGGCCGGCGTCTCGGCTTTCGTGACCTGCCCCTTCGTTCTCGCACGCTACGCCGAGGATCTGCAGCGCGAGGAAAGCACTGCGGGCAACGGTTCAGCTGCCGCCGCAGTGCCCGCAGTGCCAGCCGTTCCCGAGGTCGGCGAAGGAACGGCGCTGGTGTCCGCCGAAAGCTGCCTCAAGGCCACCGAGCAGATGATGGTTCTCGAAGACCTCGACCTCGCCGCCAAGGAAGGCGCCGACGCCTGGGCGCAAGCCATCGCCGAACGCGTGCATGCCGGCAAGGCGCAGTGGCAGGCGATGTTCCGCGAACGCTTCGCGATTCTCGCGGATGACGACTTCTCCTTCCTCGCCGATACCGCGACCGAAGTACGGTCGCGGATACGCATCGATGACAGTCGCGGCGTCGTCCAGGACGGCGCCCTGTGGTACGAGGAAAACCTGCCGGCAGAAACGCTGCTCTGGGGCAATATCGCCGCCGGGCCTGCGCGCGACACCAGCCAGCTGACCAGGCAGCAGGTACTCGCCGCCTTCTGCACGGCGCTCGGCCGTGAAGCGACGATCCAGATCGGCGGCAAGGCGACCATCGGCCGTGGCCTGGTGCGTTTCGTGCTGGGGAAGCAGCCATGAGCGCGGCACCACAGCAGACGCGCTCGCAACGCCACGCCGAGGCGGCGCTGGCCAGAATCAGGTCAGTCGAGACGAACGCTTCGGCGACCGAGCGCAAGGAGTACAAAACACGTGCCGACAACTTTCCGGTAATGGTCATGCAGGCCGGTCTCGCGCAGGCGGTCGGCTTCATGCGTGCCAAGGCTGGCGGCAAGGACGCTTACGGCCGCTACCTCGACGACCTTGCGACGGTCGTCGGCCTGGCCAGCGGCGAAGCGCTGCAGGCGCGCGCCATCAAGGCGCGATTGCCCGAATACCGGCAACTCACGCGCGAGGCGCTGGCAGCGGCCGGTTGGCTCAAGCGTTTTGGTCAAGCCTATCTTTGCGGATCGGGAGACAAAGAATGACGCACTTATGCCGAGAGGCCATCGAGCCCTTGCTGGCCAACAACTTTAGCGCGCTCAAACGCCGCGAAGCGCATTGCGGTCTCCTGCTCAGCAAAGGGCTGGTGAGCTTTCCGGAGGGCGAGCAGGCCGGCGAGACCAAGGCGGGGCACATCCGCGCGGTCGCCGAGCTGGCGGTGCCCGATTTCTACCGGGCGGCCTTCAAGCGCTGGCAGCAAGCGACGGTCGACGACAAGCGCTTCCTGAGTTTCAGCGCGCGGCTCGCCGGCCGCTTGTACATCGGTGTGGTACGCGCCAACGCCCTCGAAACCGGCGTCACCATCTCGCATACCTACGGCATGCCGATGATCCCCGGCTCGGCAGTCAAGGGCCTGTGTCGTGCCAGCGCCGGCAAATGGCTGGAAAACACGGAAGCGCGGCGCTGGCTGTTCGGCAACGAGCCCGGTGAAGGCGCGGAGTCTTCCGAGATCGGCGGTCTCGTCTTTCACGATGCCTGGTGGGTGCCGGAGAAGGACCTGAAGCCGTTCGCCGCCGAAGTGGTCACCGTGCATCATTCCGCCTACTACGGCAGTGAAGGCCGCGAAGACGCGACCGATTTCGACTCGCCGGTGCCGGCAGCGCAGATCGCCGTTCGCGGCAGCTTCCATTTCGTGGTCGAGGGTCTGCCGATGTGGACGCAGTTGGCCCGCCGCTTGCTCAAAGAAGGTCTGCAGCAGGACGGCATCGGCGCCAAGCGCAGTTCGGGATACGGCCATTTCGCCGTTGGCGACGCATGAGCACACGACGCGAGAATGGCCGGACGGCCGCCATCAACATTTCCCTGACCGTCGGGATCATCATGCTGGAGAGCTGGGTGGCCGACGGTATCAAGGGCGACGAGCTCTTTCCCTGGTGGCCGGGCGGCACGCTCAAGCCCGGCCATCCGGGGTTCGCCTGGTGCGTGCTGGGCATGCTTCTGCTCGCCATCGTCTTCGTGGTGCTGCTTTACAAGCGCCGGCGCAGCTTTCTGCCGGTCACCGTGCAGCGGATTGGTCGCCCCGACCATGCCGAGCCGCGCGCGGTACTCGCCCTGACCATCTCGCGACCGAACTGGGAGTGGTCAGCGGACCGGCTTGCTCGCGACCGTGGCGGGTCGCCTGACGTGCGCCCATTGCCGGCTTCCCTGGACGGCGCGTTGGAGGCTATGGCGGCACTTGGCAAGCATGAGATATTTCCCTGGGAACAGTTGCTGCGGGCCATTCGCGCGCATGCGCCGCGCCTGCAGAGCCTGATCCTGATCGGCTCTTCCGGTGCCGGGGGCACCGCCGAGTCGGTGACGATGTGTCGGCAAATGGTCGGCCACTATTTTCCCGATTTGCATCCGGGGCAGATCGAACAGCGCGCGGCGGATTTCAACGCACTCGACGGTCTGATCTACGAATACCGTCAGATCGTCGCCAACCAGGCACGGCGGAAAGGCGAGCTGGTGATCGACATCACCGGCGGCACCAAGGTGGTCAGCATCGCGGCCGCGATGGTGACGCTGGAACACCCCGAGGTCGAATTCCAGTATGTCGAAACCGAAGGCGAAAAACGCGTGCGCAGGTTCAATGTGGTTTCTGGCGATGCCGGGGAGGATCTGTGATCTACCTGCTCAACACGCCGGTTTTGACGGCCTACGGCGAGTACCGCTTCAGTGGCCCGCTCGACGCACGCGAAGCCCGGCGGCGTATCGCCGCAGGCTTCACCTCGGCCATCGGTCACCAGACCAGCGCGCGGTTCTTGTCCCTCTTGCTCGGTCGTGCGGTACCCGCCACGCGCCTCGCGATTGCGATGGCGCCGGGCGACGCTGCATTGATCCTGCGTATCAAGACCCGCTTGCCCGAGGGTAAACTGCTAAGCGATGTCGAAATCGCCGCGGTTCCCTATGAACTTGCTTGGCTGGAAAGAAGCGCATGAATATCACCTGCGCGCAGCCTATTGAAGATAAAGCAAAAAGTGCTAGTTTGTACCAGCAGCGAGGATGCTTATGGTCTATCGTTGGCCACAGCGCAGATCTTTGCCCCGGAAAGCCTTGCCAGCACTGGCCTCCCAGCGCTAGAGTTCTCGCTCCCCGACTTCCTGAAGGGGATTAAGACAATGAGGTTCGGGTAGTCTTCTGGCGTGTTGGCGTTCTCGCTCCCCGACTTCCTGAAGGGGATTAAGACGTCAGTGCCCAAGCATTACGAAAGATTTGGGTGTTCTCGCTCCCCGACTTCCTGAAGGGGATTAAGACAAGCAAGAATTTACGTGGATTGAACCCAAAGGCGTTCTCGCTCCCCGACTTCCTGAAGGGGATTAAGACAAGGGCTTGCTGACGCTGCCCTTGGCGATCTCGGGTTCTCGCTCCCCGACTTCCTGAAGGGGATTAAGACTTTTGCGCTAGTCTTGTTGCGGCATTGCTTTCCAGTTCTCGCTCCCCGACTTCCTGAAGGGGATTAAGACCAGCAAGAGAGTCGTTGCCGAATGCGTTTGTCGTTGTTCTCGCTCCCCGACTTCCTGAAGGGGATTAAGACCTGAACAGGGCTGTGCCGTCGTGGCCGATGTGGGTTCTCGCTCCCCGACTTCCTGAAGGGGATTAAGACATCATCGTTTCGATTGCGACGTAAGCCATCGAAAGTTCTCGCTCCCCGACTTCCTGAAGGGGATTAAGACGCAACCATCCTTTTATCGGTCATGAGGTGCTGGTTCTCGCTCCCCGACTTCCTGAAGGGGATTAAGACTTGGTTGAGTTTTTGGATGAATTACTGCTCCGGTTCTCGCTCCCCGACTTCCTGAAGGGGATTAAGGCGCCTGACTGCCAACGAAAAAACGGCCGCTGCCGAAATGCAAAAAGCGGCCAGTTTTCGACGCGCCGTTGCAGGCTGAGTCCGTCCAGGCGCTTTGGGCGGTGAGCGCCAGGCCGCCACGGCAAGCTTGCCGTCCCGGACTCTTCCGCATCCCGATGGCAGACTTTCTGCCATGGCACTACTTGATAATCTCCTCGCTGAAGACACTCTCACCCAGGCCTGGGAGCGGGTGCGCAGCAATGGCGGCGCACCCGGCGTCGATGGCATCGATATCGACGAATTCGGTCGCAATGCGCTGATTCGCATCACCCGTCTGCGTGATCAGCTGCGCGACGGCCGCTATCAGCCGACGCCGCTGCTGCGCGTCGAGTTGCCCCGGCCGGGGCGCGAGCCGCGGCTGCTCGGCATACCGAGCGTCCGCGACCGGGTGTTGCAGACGGCGGCGGCGCTGGTGCTCGGTCCGCTGCTCGATCGCCACTTCGAGGACGAGAGCTACGCCTATCGGCCGGGCCGCTCGGTACGCGACGCCATTGCCCGGGTCGCCGAACTGCGCGACCGCGGGCTCGCCTGGATCGTTGACGCCGATATCCGGGCCTTTTTCGACAACATCCCGCATCGCGACCTGCTCGCCCGACTGGCCGCGCTCTTGCCCGACAACAGTTTGCTGCCGCTGATCCGGCAGTGGCTGACAACCCCCGTGCAGACCGCGGAGGCGTGTCTGACGCCAAGCGCCGGTGTCGCGCAGGGCTCGCCGCTGTCGCCGCTGCTGGCCAATCTCTATCTCGATGGTTTCGACGAGGCGATCACCGCGGTTGACGGGCGGCACCTGGTGCGCTACGGCGACGATTTCGTGATCGTTTGTGGCGACTCGGACAGCGCCGAGCGGGCGCTCGAAGATGCGGCGCTGTGGCTGCGCGCTGCCGGCCTGGATCTCAATTACGACAAGACGCGCATCGCGCTCTTCAGACAGGGCGTGCGCTTTCTCGGTGTGCTTTTCGACGAACACGGGCAGCGCGCCGAGGACCCGGCCGCCGAAGTCTGGCTGCTGCAGCGGCACTTGCGCCCAGCCCGGGCGGCTGCACCCTTGCCAGAGCCTGCGATGGCGCCACTGCCAGCCGTGCCGGCCGATCTGTCGCCCGCGAAGCCCGCTGCACGCGCCCCAAGCCAGGCAGCACGACCGGGTCGCGGCGTCCGCCACGACGATCCGCCGCCGCCCTTGCTGCGCACGCTCTACCTGGCCGAGCCGGGCGCATACCTGCGTGTCGACGGTGGGCGAATTCTGGTGCTCAGGAACGGCGAGGAAGTGCTCAGCGTGCCGATGGAGAAGGTCGACCAGGTGCTGGTCGCCGACGAAGGCGCGGTCAGCTTCGCGGTGCTGCGGGCCTTGCTCGCGCGCGGCGCGACCCTGGTGGTGCAGGGCGCGCCAGGGGAGCCGGTGGGGATGCTGGTCAATGCCAATGACAGCCGCGTCGAACTGCGCCGCAGCCAGTACCGGCGCAGCGAAGACGCGGAGTTCTGCCTCGGCGCGGCGCGCAGCATCGTTGTCGGCAAGATCGCCAACAGCCGCCTGCTGCTCCGCCGCCACTACCGCTTCCGCCCCGGCGGACACTGTCCGGCGGATGCGCCGCTGCGCGAGATGCAGGTGCACGCCTCGCATGCGGTTTCTCTGGAGGCGCTGCGCGGCGTCGAGGGGGCGGCAGCACGGGCGTATTTTTCCGCGTTTGCTGACCTCCTGCCCGAGCGCTGGAGTTTCCCCGGGCGTCGCCGCCAGCCAGCCAGCGACCCGGTCAACGCACTGCTCTCCTACGGCTACGCCGTGTTGTTCCAGAACCTGCTGACGCTGGTGGCCGAACGCGGGCTCGACCCTCACCTGGCCTGCCTGCACGCCGTCCGCGACGGCCACCCGGCCCTGGTTTCCGACCTGATGGAGGAGTTTCGCGCGCTGATTGTCGACGCGGTGATTCTCAAACTGCTGCGCCGCGACGACATCGTGGAAAGCGACTTCGTCGGCGGTGGCGCCGGCGAGGCCTGCCGAATCGGTCTGCGCGTGCGCAAGGCCTACCTCGTCGAGCTGGAGGCCAAGCTGCAGAGCGAGGTGACGCATCCGCTGGGCGGGCCCGGTGGCGACTACCGGCGGGCGATGCGCGCGCAGGTCGCGCACTGGATCCAGGTCCTGCAGGGCGAGGCGCCGGCGTATCGGCCCTTCCTGCCGCGCTGACATGCGACTTTGGGTGATTGCCTACGACATCGCCGACGACCGGCGGCGGCGCGAGCTCGCGCGACTGCTCGGCCGGCAGGCGGAGCGGGTGCAGGAGAGCGTCTTCGAAGGCTGGCTCAGCGGCGCCGAGGTGCACGCGCTGCTCGCTGACGTGGCGGCGATGATCGAGCCAGGCGTCGACGCCGTGCGCGCCTATCCGCTGGCCATGCGCCACCCGTCACGTCGCGAAACGCTCGGCGAGCAGCCGGGCGCCGCTCGGCCGGCTGACTACTGGATTGCCTGATGCGCGGGGCAGGCGAGTTCACGGTGATCTGCTTCGATATCGCCGACAACCGTCGGCGACGGCGCGCCGTGCGCGTGCTGGAGTCCTTCGCCTACCGAGCGTAGGAAAGCGTTTTCGAGGGCTGCCTCGATGCGGGTGAAAGGCGGCGGCTGAAAGCCGCGCTGGCAAGCGCGATCAAGGCCAGCGAAGATCGGCTCGCGATCTACGTCCTGGCACCGACCGACCGCGCCGACATGGTTTCGCTGGGCCACGGCCTGCGGGCCGAAGATTTCCGCCACGTCGTGCTCTGAGAGTGCTCTGTGGCGTGATGCTCGCAGTATGGAGGCTGTGAATTCCGGCTCCCGCGTGGGTTTCGCGCCGCTGTCAGGCTGGCTGAGAGGCGTGTCGGGAATGCGGAATGCGGAAGACAGAATGCGGCGTCATACCAGCCCACAGATGATTGCGGGGAGGCGCAGCCGACGTGGCAATCCAGAGGTTTGGGTTTTTTTGTTGTCAAGGTGTCCATGCGGCGGAAAATAGTCAGAGGATGGAACTGGATTGCCGCGTCGGCTGCGCCTCCTCGCAATGACGATGGGTGGGCGATGGTGCCCCGTTTTTTTGGTGACGACTAGGCGATTTCCAGCCAGCAAAAGGATTTCGCGCCGCTTTCAGGGCCACCGAAAGTGTCACCAGGAATGCAGCACCACTTATAGTATCGGGAAGGCCAGCGATCAGCCGTGCGGCGCTGCTTGACTCAGCCCACTTTGCGGCAAGGAGAACACGATGCAAGCCATCGAACTTGAGACCACCATTTCCTCGCTTGGCGGCATTGCGCTGCCAGCGGAATGCAAAGCCCTCTACGGCCGGCATGCGCGCGTGATAGTGCTGGTCGACGACGTGCCGCCGGCTGCGCTCCAGTCGATGCCTGGAAGAGCCAAGCGCCAGGAGGCCCTGCGTCAGGCACTGGCTGCCGTCGCGCAAGCAGGGACTTTCGCGCACATCGACGATGCCTCGGCCTGGCAGCGCGAAGCTCGTACCGAGCGCGAGCAGCCTGGCCGCGAGGACTGAAGCATGTGGCTGGCCGACAGCTACATCGCGTACGATCGCCAGGCTTGACCGTCGAGCGGCGCACGAAGGCAAGGAAAACGAATTCGGCCGCCTTTGGGGGGCGGCCGGGCGTTGTCGCTTACTGCATCATCACATAGGTTCCCGGGCTGTCGCAGAGCGGCTCGTAGCCCTTGTCCGGGGCACCCATGCCCGGCGGCGCTTCGCTGCCCGACGAGTGCCGCGTCAGCCACTGCTGCCACACTGGCCACCACGAACCCTCGGTGGTTGGCGTGCGCTGCTTCCAGGTATCCGGGTCGATGCAGCGGTCGCCTTCGTGGCAGACGCTGAGCTGGAAGGAGCGGTGCGCGTGGCCCGGTTCGTTGACGATGCCGACGTTGTGGCCGCCGCTGGTCAGCACGAAGGTCAGCTCGGTGGCGTCGCTTTGCAGGTGCAGCTTGTACACCGAGTGCCAGGGGGCGACGTGGTCACCAGCCGCGGCAACGGCAAAGATCGGGCAGTGGATGTCGCTGATCGAGATGGCACGGCCTTCGACCATGTACTTGCCCTCGAAAAGCTCGTTGTTCACGTACAGCCGGCGCAGCAGCTCGGAGTGCTGGCGATACGGCATGCGCGTGCCGTCGGCGTTCCACGCCATCAGGTCGAACATCGGTTCGCGGTGTCCGAGGTAGTACTCGCGAACCATTTTCGACCAGATCAGGTCGGCCGACTTGAGGACCTGGAATCCCCCGGAGACCTGCTTGTGATCAAGGTAGCCTTTCTGCCACATCATGTCCTCGAGCAGCGTCACTTCGCTGGCATCCATGAAGACGTTGATCTCGCCGACTTCGGTAAAGTCGGTCATGGTGGTGAACAGGGTGACGCTGGCCAGGCGCTCGTCGCCGTCGCGGGCCATGGCGGCGGCGGTGATGGTCAGCAGGATGCCGCCCAGGCAATAACCGGCGGCGTGGATCTTGCGCCCCGGTTGCAACTCGGTGACGACGTCGATGGCGGCCAGCGTGCCGTGCCGGCGGTAGTCCTCCATGCCCAGGTTGCGGTGCTCGGGACCCGGGTTGAGCCAGGAGATCATGTACACGGTATGCCCGCTGTCGACCAGGTATTTGACCAGCGAGTTGTGCGGCGAGAGGTCGAGGATGTAGTACTTCATCATCCACGCCGATTGCATCAGGACGGGTTCGCGCTGGACGCTGTCGGTGCTCGGCGAATATTGAATCAGCTCGATCAGGTGGTTGCGGTAGACGACCTTGCCGGGGGTGATGGCCAGGTTTTCGCCGACGCGGAAGGCTTCGACGCCGGCGGGCGGTTCGTTGCGCAGTGAGCGCTTGAAGTCCTCGCGGTAGTTGCTCGCGCCGCGCGCCAGATTGGCGCCGCGCTCGTTGATCGTCGCTTCGGCGATCTCGGGGTTGAGGAAGGGAATGTTGCACGGCGCCGTCATGTCGAGGATCTGGCGGGCGGTGAATGAAACCGCCGCCTGGCTGTGCTTCGAGATGCCGCGCACGTCGGTGGTCGCGTTGTGCCACCACTGTTGATTGAGCAGGAAGCCCTGGTAGATGACGTTGTAGGGAAAGCGCTGCCAGCCGGGATGGTCGAAACGGTGGTCGCCGCGGAGCGGTTCGATGCACGGCTCGGCGTTGCCGGTGATCGCCGACGTCAGGGCGTAGCTGCCCAGGCGCATCGCTTTGCGTGTTGCCTTGGCGGCCAGTTGGAACTGTTTCCCGGGTGAAGAAGCAAGGTGCACCATCCAGTCGAGATAGGCCATGGCCAGCGACGCCGGAGAAATGCCCCCGCTCAGCTTGCCGAGCGCGACATTGGTCATGCGGTCGATTTCTTCGAGTGCGCTGGAGTCGAGCAGGTGGCGATCACCGAGGCGGCGAGACAAGGCTGCGTGCGGTGGGGTGGCGGCGGTCGCGGCGGGTGTCGTTGCTGCTTTCGCCCCGGCTTTGAGGTTCGTCGCTACGCTTCCGGCCGGTCCGGTCGTCGCCGGCGTCAGCGCCTTGGCCGACTGGGTCTGCCGGGTCGCTCTGGGTCGGCGCTTGCTGGCTGCCGTGCTTCCTGCTTCGGCCGTCGGCGGGATGCTGCTTGCCGCAGCTTCGCTCGCCGCAGCTTCGCTTGTTGCCGCGGTCGTTGCGGAGCTTGGAGCCGGCTTCTTGCGGCTCGTCGCGCCTGCTCTGGTGCGCCGCTTGGCGACCGGCTTGTTGCTGGCGCCGGTGACTGAAGGGCCGGTCGGCAGGCTGGTCGATGGGCTGTCTTCCCTGGCTTCCGCCTCGGTGGAAGATTCCAGGGTGTTTTCGGGATTTTCGCTCATGGGCTTTCTTCCAATGTCTGGCGGAGCGTCCGAAAGTCGTGGCCGCGAAGCGCTTCGCCGAAAGCGAAAATGCTAAGGCATAAGTAGCGACGGCGGCCTGATCCAGGTCAACTGCAAGGACTCCCGCGGCGCCTGGCCTGGAGGGGGCTCGCGAGTCCTAGCAGCCTGTCCGACTTCACGCCAGCTAGATCCGGGTGCTCGAACTTACTCGTTATCATATGCGGATCCGGCGCCGGGAAAGTCCGACAGGTCGCTAGCGACATCGTCGCCCGGCGGATGGCTTGCGGGAAGTTTTGCCCGCTTGTCTCGGGATTGGCTCTACGCCATGCGTGGCAATTGGTTGTTTTTTCAGCCAATCAATACCCTAGGATCAGCTCTCGCAACCGCGGCTCGGCTCGTTCCCGGGGAGTGGGCAGCGAAGGGAGGGCGAAAGGGGGGCGCAGGACAGGCGGCCCACGGTTGGCACGGAAGCGACGGGAACGGCGCTGCCTCTTGGCGGAGCACTCACTGCGCCGCTTGCACCCAAACGGGGCGTAGGAGCCGGCTGGCAGCGTCGCAACGCGGAAGGATACTGCCAAGGCGCTGTGCCCAAAATCCCGCGAAGCTCGGAAATGCAGGGTTTATGACAAACGGCAAGGGCGTGGGCCGAATCCCGTCGATCCGGGCACACTACTTGCTTTGAAACTCCTATTCTACGAGGAGAAGGGCATGGCCAGGATTCCTCCGTCCGGTCGGCGACTTGCGCTGCGCCGCCGCCGACACCTCTATCAATCCGCGGTCGCCTGGGTAACAATGCAGCATCCAAATGGGCACCGCTTCGGTAATCCCATGAAGATAGTAGTTGATCGTAGTAAATCAACCTTTAGATGGGCTTAATGCTATTTATCATAGCGGTCTGTTTATAAAAGGATGAGTGAGTGCCTAAAACGGGGGGTTTATCTCCTGCCGACAACCGATGTAAAAACACGGAGCAAGATGATATGCTGAAATTGCGAAAGATAATGACGATCTTGGCGCTAGCCGCCACGTTGCTTTCAGGTTTGATAGCGGCCCAGGTGTCCGCGGCCGAGTATAACTGGCGCTTCGCTAACCTCTACGGGCGCGGCACCGCGTTCGGTACGCTCTATGAAAAGCTGGGCAGTAATATCGAAAAAATGTCCGACGGTCGTATCAAGGTACAGGTGCTCTATTCGGGTGAAGGCGTTGGTACGACCGGCCTTTTGAGCGCGGTGAAATCAGGCCTGATCACCATGGGAGCACCTTTTCAGTCGATGCATGCGGGTGAACTGCCCGCCGGCGTCGTGGAGATCGGGCTACCGGGCGGAACCGATGACCCGGCCAAACTGCAGAAGCTGTTTCATGAGCAGGGTTGGGACAAAATACTGGAAAAAGCCTACGGCTCTCAGGGGTTGGTGTGGCTGGAGCCGTACATCCAGCCGCCGGTATATATAATCACCAAGAATCCGATCAATTCCATCGCCGATTTCAAAGGTCTCAAAATCCGTGCGCCGGGTGCGTATGGAAAGTTCCTGCGTAATCTGGGCGCGTCCCCGGTATCGCTGGCGTGGAACGAGATCTATACGAGCATGGCAACCGGTGTCATCGACGGTTCTATCGGCAGCAATATGATTGACCACCGTGATGGCAACCATGTGGAAGTGGCCAAGTACATGTACCGTTTGCCGCTGGCAGGCGCACAGGTGCTGCCGATCATTGTGAACCGCGCGGCATGGAAAAAACTGCCGGAAGATTTACAGGCGGTCGTGCGCAAGGCCACAGTCATACATGCCGAAGAGCAGCTTGCAATGTCCAAGAAGTGGGAGTCCGAAGCGCTTGCCGAAATGCAAAAAAAGGGTCTTTTGTGGAGCCCGGAACCGTCCGCGGCAGATCGCAAGGCCTGGGCGGATGCCAGCGCCAGTTTACGGGAAGAATATGCGGCCCAGGACAAATACAGCAAGCAGCTGATTGATATACTGAAAAATCAAAAGTGAGCTCTTGATCTCTCGGGTTTAACGGTCATGAGCTGTCGAGACACCCCAGATCATGAAAGCCATGACCGTCCCCCTCGACTTGCAGTGCGTATTCCGGTATTCCGGCTTGCACGCCGGAATCGTACGACGGGCAGCGAGCCTGCTCCCTGAATTCCCCGTCTCACCCCCGGCTTTTCTCCCGCGGGGGAAGAAGGGGGTAGTTGTTGTGAACTCTCCATTGGGTCTCTGAGCAGCGTCAGACAGCAGAATCTATGATCTCTCGATAATGCTTGTGCGCTCTTTTCGACTTTTAACCTCTGGCATTGCAGGTGTCTGAATGACTTTAACTGCTTTGAAATGGATATGCCGCGCCATAGATCTTGTTGTCATGCTCATGGGTAAGGCAGCCTCCTACCTGATGCCCGTGCTGGCATTTGTGGTCGCGTATGAAGTTTTCTCGCGCTACGTTCTCAACAGCCCTACCGTCTGGGCCTTTGATCTGTCACTGTTCATGTTTGGCTATGTTGCCGCACTCGGCGGTGCCTATGCGCAGCAGAAAAAGGCGCATATCAATGTAGACATCTTGTATTTTAACGTCTCCAAAAAGACCCGCTGCGTTTTCGATTTGATCTCTTACTCATTAGGCATATTCTTTCTGTGGATCGTTTTGGATATGAGTATCGGAAAATTGCTGGAGGCGATTGAGTTTGATTATCGACGGGAGAGCGAGTGGGCGCCGCCCATGTACCATTTCTGGATTATGTCGATAATCGCGTGTGGACTATTCATCGCCCAGTTGGGTCGGGATATGCTGACCGCCATCTACTACCTATTCACAGGCAAGGATCTCCTTGCGCAGGGGGATTCTGATGGGAATTGAAGCGCTTACTGGTGTATTGCTTCTTTGTGTACTGACCTTTTTCGCCCTTGGTGCGCCGGTTGCACTGGCACTCGGCGGTATTGCCATGTCGATTGGATATATGGTGTGGGGCGACGGTATTTTCAATGTTATACCTACGACGCTCGAGGCAACCTACTTCAGTTTTGTGCTGCTGGCGATCCCGCTCTATATCTATATGGGGCAATTGCTCACCAAGTCCGGAATCGGTGACGCGATGTTCAACGCCACTCAGATGGTCATCGGAAGAGTGCGCGGTTCGCTGGCGATCAGTGTGATCGGCGTCTGCTCGATGATCGGCGCGATGGTGGGTATCATCGGTGCCGGAATCATGACCTCCGGCAGTATTGCGCTGAAACCGATGCTGGACCGCGGATACAACCGGCAGCTGGCTCTCGGTGTGATCATGGCGGGTGGTGCGCTGGGGATTCTGATTCCACCCAGTATCCCGATGATCATGTTTGCCGCCACGACCCAGAACTCGGTTGGCAGGATGTTCCTGGGGGCAATGATGCCTGCCCTTTTGACCATAGTCATGTTGATTGTCTATGTGGTGATCAGTTGCCGACTGGATCCGAACAGGGCGCCACTGGACCAAGAGCAGGCGCATGTCCCGGAATTGAGCGCCAAAGAAAAATTCAGGATTGCGCGTGACGGATTCTTTGCAGTTCTATTGATCGTCGCGGTGCTCGGCAGCATTATTTCGGGGATCGCAACGCCGACTGAATCGGGAGCCATCGGCGTGGTCGGTGCGATCCTGCTGGCTATTGTGTTCAAGCGCTTCAAGCTTGACATGTTCCGCGCGGCCGGGATGCAGACCGCGACTCTGGTCAGCGTTGCGATGTGGATCATCTTTGGTGCATCGGTCTTCAGCAATTTCCATCTGCTGATGGGCGTGCAGGGGATGGTGGCCGATTTTACTGGCAGCCTCGATCTGCCTCCGTTAGCGATTATCATCATGTTTCAGATAATCATGCTGCTGCTCGGCTTCATCATCGATGAGTTCATTATCGTGCTGATGTGCGCACCCCTGTTTACACCGATAGTCGTCTCCATGGGGTATGACCCGATCTGGTTCGGGGTGCTGATGATCATCAATATTCTGGTCGCAGTGCAGACACCCCCTTACGGATTTGCGCTCTTCTATCTGAAGGGGATAGCGCCGCCGGACGTCAGCATGGCGGATATTTACCGGTCGGTCACGCCGTTTATCATGGTCAACCTGGTGGTTCTCGTGCTCTGCATGATTTTCCCGCAGATCATTCTCTGGCTGCCCAATCTGGTGATGGGCTGACCAAGGTAAGTCGCTGGCCTCGGCCGGGGTGGTCCTTATCTGGCTCCATGTCGTTGCGTATGGAAGGGATCCCGGTGAGGCGATACAGGTGCCGAACCGTCCCCGCACGCCGTTTCGAGCCGGCCCCGGGCAGCCCACCCTGCCACGGCGACGCGGTGGCCGCCATCCTGACGCTCTTCGCGGCATCACGCTGCTGCCCCTCGAATGGGTGGTCGGAGGGCGTGCCGAACCCATGCGTAGCGGCGGCTAGCCGCAATGGGCACTGCTGATCACCGGCGGTTCTTGGCCCGCCGTCGCCTGGCGGGAGCGCGTCAGATTGCGCTCGATGATCGCTGCCAGCGTCGCCGCGGCCGGCGCGATACGTTCCACCGGGACGGCGGCAAAACCCAGGTTCAGTCCCGGTTGGCGTCGTTCCTGGTCGAGGTAATACATCGACAGCGGGCGGCAGATGATGCCTTCGGCCAGGGCCTCGGCGGCGACCCTTTCGTCGTCCACCGGTTGGCAGAAGCGATAGAGCAATTGCAGGCCACCATGACCTCCCGACGGTGCAACGGCGCCGCCGAGGCGGGCGCTCATCGTTTCCTTCAAGGCGTCGCGCCGCTCGGCGTAGATGCCGCGCATGCGCTTGATGTGCGAGGTGAAGTAGCCTTCGTCGATGAATTCGGCAAGGGCCGCCTGCTCCGGCAGCCGTCCGCCACGATGAAGCTCAGAATTACCGGTGACGAAGGCGTCGATCAGTCCCTCGGGAACGACCAGGTAGGCGAGGCGCATGCCGGGGAACATCACCTTGCTCAGCGTTCCCAGATAGATCACCCGCTGCTTGTCGGAAAGCCCGAACAGGGAAGCGAGCGGTCGTTCGTGGTAGCGAAGTTCGTTGTCGTAATCGTCCTCGATGATCCACGAGTCGGCAATGTCGGCACGTTCCAGCAGTTGCAGGCGGCGCTCGAGAGAGAGCACGGTACCGGTGGGATACTGGCTCGACGGCGAGGTGAAGATCAGGCGCGGCGGCAGTGACCAATCCTCGATCGTCGGAGCAATGCCTTTCTCGTCGACCGCGATCGGCGTCACCTGCAGGCCGGCGGCGGCAAGGACGTTGCGCGCTCCCCAGTAACCGGGATCCTCGATCCATGCCCGCTCGCCGTGGTCGGCGAGCATGCGCGCACAGAGGTCGATCGCCTGGTGGGAACCATTGACGATCACCACCTGCTTCGGATCGACGTGCATCATGCGTGTTACGCGCAGGTAGTTGGCCAGGGCCACTCTCAGCGGGCCGTAGGCGGTGTGCGAGTAATTGAGCAGGTGCGACTGCTCGACGCGCAGGTACTTGGCGAGCAGGCGGCGCCAGATGCTGAACGGAAATAGGTCGACGTCCGGAATTCCCGGCATGAAGGCACCGCGCTGGACGATGCTGCTGGTGACGCTGGCGGCAACCGCCTTGCCTCGGCGCGACAGCGTGTGCCGACCGGTGTCCAGCGGACGCTTCTGGGCCGGCGCTTTCAGTCCGCTGGAGACGGCCTCGGAAACGTAGGTGCCGTCACCGATGCGGCCTTCGAGATAGCCTCCCACGAGCAGTTGTTCGTAGGCCCGCACGACCGTATTGCGGCCCATGCCGAGTTCCTGGGCCAGGATTCTGGTCGACGGCAGCTTGGTGCCGGGAGACAGGCCGCGGTCCATGATCGCGTTCCGTAGCGCGAGGTACACGCGCACGCGCAGCTTTACGGTCGGCGCCTGACGGTCGACGTACTGCAACAGCAGTTCTGCGATCAAGCCTTGTTCCATGGGTCTCCCGGGCGGGAATTGGTTTTCTGAATGACGGGGAAAAGCGCCGGATATTATGACCAATTAGCAGCTTGTCATCAACTGCGCGTTGGCCCGTGTGGCGGCGCGGGCTCGTCGCCATATGATCTGGCGCCGGCGGCGAGCTTCGCCTTGTGGCCGAGGGGTGGCCAGCGCACGGCGGTAGCGACGCGAAGTATTCTCGATCATGAAATCCGGCGTCTGTCCGGAGCAGTGCTTGACTCGGTAGCACTCGGCATTCGACAATGCCAGAGTTGCTCGCCGCCGCTACCGGACAGCGAAGAACCGAACAGTGGACGCAGCGGGCGAGGGCGGGTCGCCAGACGGCCTTCTCGATACAGGGCAGCACTTCCTGCGCAACGGCACTCGTGTCACCAGGACGACCTCGGGTCAGCGGGTGGCTGAATTTTTCTGTGCCGATGTCGGGTCGCAACGATCGACGTCGGCATGGACCAGTAGCGCGACATCGCGTGATGTCGCGATATTTTTTTGGGGGTAAAAATGCAAATCAACGGTAGTGTGTTTGTGGTAACGGGAGCAGGTTCGGGACTTGGCGCGGAAACGGCCAGCAACTTGGTCAGTGCTGGCGGCAAAGTGGTGATCGTCGACATCGACGCCGCTGCCGGCGAGGCGCAGGCGGCGCAGCTGGGCGCCAGCGCGCGCTTCGTGAAGACCGACGTGACCGATGAGGCGAGCGCAACTGCCGCCATCGAAACCGCGGTCAAGGAATTCGGCGGGCTGCATGGCCTGGTTAACTGTGCCGGCGTTGCCCCCCCCAAGAAAGTACTTGGCCGCAACGGCCCGCATGATCTGGCGACCTTCGCGCGCGTGGTGAGCATCAATCTGGTCGGCACTTTCAACATGATTCGCCTGGCGGCCGATGCGATGAGCAAGAACGAGCCGAACGACAAGGGCGAGCGCGGCGTGATCGTCAATACCGCTTCGGTTGCCGCTTTCGATGGCCAGATCGGTCAGGCCGCCTATGCCTCTTCGAAGGCCGCGGTGGCTGGCTTGACGCTGCCGGTGGCGCGTGAACTGGCCGCGCACGGCATCCGGGTGATGTGCATCGCTCCAGGCATTTTCGAGACGCCGATGCTCAAGGGTCTGCCGCAAGCCGCTCAGGACTCCCTGGGCCAGATGGTTCCGTTCCCCTCGCGCCTCGGCAAGCCGGCCGAATACGCCGCTCTCGTTCAGCACATCTGCGAGAACTCGTACCTGAATGGCGAAGTGATCCGCATAGACGGTTCCATCCGCATGGCTCCGAAGTAATTACGGCCAGACGCGAACTTCGAGCGGTCGATGCCGCCAATCCCTATTGCATGAAAGGAGTGTTACATGAGTGAATCAGTTGTCATCGTGGGCGCCAAGCGTACCCCGGTCGGTTCTTTCCAGGGCCAGTTTTCGTCAGTCAGTGCGCCGGAACTCGGCGCCGTGGCGATCAAGGCCGCCGTCGCGCAGTCGGGCGTCAAGGTCGAGGATATCGACGAAGCGCTGATGGGCTGCTGCCTGATGGCCGGTGTGCGGCAGGCGCCGGCGCGCCAGGCCGTTCTCGGCGCCGGTCTCCCGACGTCGGTACCGTGCACCACGCTGACCAAGATGTGCAGCTCGGCGCAAAAAACGGTCATGATCGCGCACGACGAACTGCTTGCCGGCTCGGTCAATATCGCCATTGCCGGCGGTATGGAGTCGATGACCAACGCACCGCACGTCCTGACCACCGCTCGTTCGGGCTACCGGCTGGGCAACGGTGTGCTGCACGACCACATGTTCCTCGACGGTCTCGAGGATGCGTACGAGAAGGGCAAGCCGATGGGCGTGTTTGCCGAACTGTGCGTCGACAAGTACGCGTTCACGCGTGAAGAGATGGACGCCTTTGCCGTCGAATCGGTGACCCTGGCGCAGAATGCCGTCACCAGCGGCGTCTTCAAGGACGAAATCGCGCCGGTTACGGTCAGCACCCGCAAGGGTGACACCGTGGTTGAACTCGACGAAACCCCGATGAAGTGCGATGCATCGAAGATCTCGAAGCTGAAGCCGGTGTTCAAAAAGGACGGGGCCGTCACGCCAGCCAACTCGTCGTCGATTTCCGACGGCGCAGCCGCGTTCGTGATGATGCGTGAATCGGATGCCAAGGCCGCCGGCATCACGCCGCTGGCACGTATCGTCGGCCATTCGACCTTTGCGCACGAGCCGTCATGGTTCACCACGGCGCCGGTGTTTGCGTTCCAGAACCTGCTCAAGAAAGTTGGCTGGCAGACCGAGGACGTTGACCTCTGGGAGATCAACGAAGCCTTCGCGGCGGTGACCATGGCGTCGATGCGCGACCTGAAGCTGCCGCGCAACAAGGTCAATGTCAATGGCGGCGCCTGCGCCCTCGGCCATCCGATCGGGGCGACCGGTTCGCGCATCCTGGTGACCTTGCTCTACGCGCTCAAGGCGCGTGGCCTCAAGCGCGGTATCGCCGGTCTTTGTGCCGGTGGTGGTGAAGCAACAGCGATTGCCATCGAAGTTCTCTGATCGAGTCGCCAACGAGAATTCCCACCCCGCTCAGGTCAGCTTGCGGGGTGGGCGAGGAGTGAAGCAGATGTTGATTGACAAGAAACACATCGGCATGAAAGTGCCGCCACACTCGGTTACTCCGACGGCGTGGCAACTGAAGTGGTTCGCCAAGGCGACGGGAGAGACAAACCCGATCTACTTCGATGAGGCGGCTGCCGCGAAGGCAGGACTGCCCGGCGTTCTGGTGCCGCCGACCTTCTTCTTCTGCATGGACATGGACAAGGATGAGCCCTTCGACTACATCGCTGCCATGGGCTGTGACTTCGGGAAGATGTTGCACGGCGAACAGATTTTCACGTACCACAAGCCGGTCTATGCCGGCGATACGCTGGATTTTGACGGACAGGTGACCGATATCTACGACAAGAAGAACGGCGCTCTGCAGTTCATTGTCAAGGATGTCAAGGTCAGCCGGCAGGGCGAAGCGGTGTGCGATCTGCGCACCGTGATCGTCATCAGGGCATAGGGGAAAGGCGATGACAATACCGAATTTTGAGGCAATCAACGTGGGTGACGAGATTCCTTCGTTCACGACGGAGCCGGTGTCGCGTCTTACTCTGGCGCTGTACGCGACCGGCTCGGGCGATCACCATCCACTGCACCTCGACCAGGACTATGTCCGCTCGAAGGGGATGAAGGATGTCTTCGCGCATGGCATGCTGGGTATGGCCTACCTCGGCCGCCTGTTGACGCAATGGGTGCCGCAGGAGGCGATCCGCAGCTTCGGGGTACGCTTCACGGCGATCACCTGGGTCGGCGAAAGCATGGTCTGTACGGGAAAAGTGGTCGAGAAACTGGAGCAGAACGGCGAGAAATGTGTGCGTCTCGAGTTGACCTGCGCCAACGAGCAGGGCGAGGCCAAGCACAAGGCAGATGCGGTGGTGGCGCTGGCGTGACAACGCAAGTTGCCAGTACGACTGCATGATCGCGGCCGTCTTCGGACGGCCGCTGTTTAGTTGTAGAGCACCTTGTCTACCGATGGGCATCTGCCTGGCGTTTCGGTAGGCGTGTCCGACACACTGGAAGGAGATCAAACGAGTGGAAAGTAATAATCCGAATGAGCAACTAGGCGGCGTCGTCAACGCTTGGGCTGATATGCAGAAGCGCATGTGGAGCGACTGGTCCGGGCTGCTGCAGAATCTCCCAGGCAGCAACCAGGGTCCCGTCGAAGCCGCAAAAAAAGGCGTCGAAGCGGCGAGCAAGGGTACCAATGATGCAGCGCGCGTGTTGATGGATCGCATGACCAGCAGCCAGGCGTCAATGAACCGGGTCATGGATTTCTTTTTCCGGTCGATGAAAATCGTCGCGCCGAACCTCGAGGCGAGCAAGGACTGGCGTCCCGACCTCAAGGGCTTTGCCGAAAACTGGGCCAAGGAATCGACCGCCATGCTGCAGCGCAGCATGGGTATGGGTTCGCACCTCGGCGATCTCGGCCAGACGATGAGCAAGGACTTGCCGGGCGCCATGGGTCCCTGGATGACCTTCCTGATGCAGGCTGCCTCGACCGGTCACGTTGGCGAGGCGATGCTCGGTGGCACCGCCGGAATCAATCGCCTGCTGTCGATGGAAGGCGAGGCTAGCGCGCTCGGAGGTCTCGGAGAAATTCCGCTCTTCGGTGCATCGCGTGAGAAGAACGCCAAGCTGTTGCGCATGGTCGACGCCGGCGTTGACCTGCGCAAGACCAGTCTCGCGTTTCACCAGGCCTTCGCCGAGGCACTGGCCAAGGCCGTCGAGGCAACCGTGGACGAACTGGGCAAGCTGGCCGCCAAGGGTGAGAAGATCACCGCTGTTCGCGACCTCATGCGCCTCTGGTATCGCACTGCCGACAAATCGCTGCTGGTGACCTTCAACAAGCAGGAATTCCTCGACACGCAGAACGAGTTCACCAAGGCCCAGCAGCGCTTCACGCTCACCCAGCGTGCCGTCGTCGAGGACCTCCTGACGAAGTTCGACATCCCGACGCGTACCGAGATCGACCAGGCCTACCAGGTGATCCACGATCTCAAGAGAGAAGTGCGTGCTCTCAAGAAGGCCTTGCTTCCTGCGTCCGCCGCAGCACCCAAGCCTGCCGCCCGTACCACGGCGGCGCGTCGTGCCAAGAGCGAGTAAGCAGAGCGCCCGCATCTTGTTGATTCGGCTGACAAGCTAATAGACCTTTAGGAGGAAGCTATCCCTATGTTTTCATTCCCCATTCAGATTCTTCCCGCCGACGTCGCGGCTGAATCCGCAGCCCTGAACGCCAAGCTCACCAAAGGCGTGAGCAACCTCACCAACCTCACCGACGACGACATCGATATCGGCAGCACGCCGAAGGACATCGTCTTCGAGCAGGACGGAATCGAGGTGTACCACTACCACGCGCTGGTCGAGCAGGCGAAGGTCATGAAGACGCCGCTGCTCATCGTGCCGCCGCTGATCAACGGCTACGAAGTGGCCGACCTGCAACCCGATCGTTCTCTGGTGCGCAATCTGTTGAACGAAGGTATCGACGTCTACCTGAACAACTGGGGCTACCCGCGTCCGGTGGACAAGTACCGCAACATGGACGACTACATCAACGGCTACCTCGACGAAACCGTTGATTTCGTTCGCCAGCACCATGGTGTCGACAAAATCGCCCTGCTCGGAATCTGCCAGGGTGGCGCCATGTCGACCACCTACGCGACCCTGAATCCGGACAAGATCAGCCATCTGGTCCTGACCGTGACGCCGATCGACTTCGACGCCTACAAGGCGAATCACAAGCCGCACGAAGGCCTGATGTTTACCATGGGCGGTGAAGCGGACGTCGAGCAGCTGGTTGCCGTGCACGGCAACGTGCCCGCGACGGTGCTCAACGAGTCGTTCATGATGGCTTCGCCGTTCATCCTGAACTTTGGCAAGTATGCCGACGTGATCGATATCCTCGACGATCGTCAGGCGCTGCAGAATTTCCTGCGCATGGAAAAATGGCTGTTTGGTGGCCCGGACGCCGGTGGTCAGATGTTCAAGGAATTCGTCCGCGACTTCCTCAAGGGCAACAAACTGGTCAAGGGTACGCTCGAAGTCGGCGGTCGCAAGGTCGATCTCAAGAACCTGACGATTCCGATCCTCAACGTCTTCGCCGAGAAAGACCATATCGTGCCGCCTCCGTGCACGGTCGCCCTCGGCAAGCACGTGGGCAGCAAGGATTACACCGAAGTCCCGATCGCCACCGGCCACATCGGCATCTATACCGGTGGCCTGGCACAGAAGGTGCTGGCGCCGACGGTTGGCAAGTGGTTGCGCGACCACAGCGCCTGAGTCGCGTAGCCGTTCGCGTCGGCAACGGCGTGGCGTAGTCCGACTGGCCGCCAGGCGAGTCGGAGCAGTCTGCAGAAGGAGGAGCGCGGCTTGCCGCGCTCCTCCCACCACTTCCCCCAGCTTCCCTCGCCTGTCCGCACAGCGCTACCGTCCGCTGTCTGCGTCCCTATGCACGGCCTTGTCCGGGTTTCGCCAATCAGCGCCCGAAGTTCGCGTCTGCGGCGCCGGTCATCGGCACGAAGCGGACCGGCAGAACGGCCTCGCGCTGCAATTCGGCGCCGCGTTTCTTCAGCAGGTAGAGCATCTGATCGTTGCGCTCGCCGACCGGGATGATCATCCGCCCACCGTCGCGCAGCTGGTCGATCAGCGGCTGCGGCACATGATCGGGCGCGCAGGTGACGATGATCGCGTCGAAAGGCGCCGCTTCCGGCCAGCCCTTGTAGCCGTCCCCGTGGCGCAGCCTGACGTTGTCGTAACCGAGGCGGGCAAGGTCACCCTGCGCGCGGCGGGCCAGCGGTTCGACGATCTCGATGCTGTAGACCTCGTTCACCAGTGCCGACAGGATGGCCGCCTGATAACCCGAGCCGGTGCCGATTTCCAGGACCCGGTCGGTGTTTTTCGGCTGCAGCTTTTCGGTCATGAAGGCAACCACGTAGGGTTGCGAGATCGTCTGCGCGTAGCCGATCGGCAACGGTCGGTCGTCGTAGGCGTAGGGCTGCACTTCGGCAGGGACGAACTCGTGGCGCGGTACCGTGGCCATCGCCCTGAGCACGGCCGGATCGCTTATCCCCCGCCAGGGCGAGGCCAGTTGCTGCTCGACCATGCGCGTGCGCGCCGCGGCGTAATCAAGCTCAGTGGCTGCCACCGCGCCTCCCAACGGCGCCCACAGCCCGACCAGCAAGGACAGGAAACGGCACACACGCTGCTGCCGCGAGCGATGCGCCGGCCCGCATCCTGCCGGGCGAGACTGAAGGGGGTTTGCAGCGGGGCGAGGGTATGCTGGCATCGAGGCCTCCCGGTGCTGAGGGTGGCAGGACGGGGCGCTCAGCACCAGCGTTGCCGAGAAGCGCACCGCGCCCAATTAGGGTAGTCACCGACAGCTCCAGAGCTTCACTGGCCATACGCTGGCCACAGGTGGCATGAGAGAACGCCCAGCGGTGATCGCCTGAGCTAGGCAAGTCGCGTTCGCCGCAACGCCTGAAGTATAGGTTCTTCGTCCTTGGGGTGCCATCGGTCGATGACCGGGACAGCACTGCGCGGGGCCGCCGTAGCGCTCATGTTCGCGAGCGGGGCGCGCTTCCCTGACGGGGGTGCTGATCCGTTGACAGGGTGATGTCGGCCGGGTTGCTCATCGCGTCGCCCTCGGTGGCGACGACGGCGGGTAGTCCGTAGCGGTGGCGAGCGCGGGCGCACTGCAGGTCGCCTGCCCGAACTTCGCGGCACGGCGAGGGGCGTTGAGCATAGACGGTGCAGACCACAGCGCTGCCGATATCTCCGGCCAGCGCGTGACAGCGCGGCGAGGGATCGTTGCTGCCAGCCATGCACGCGTACCACGGTCCAATCTGCTCGACGAGAGCCGTGGGCAGGCCGAAAGAGTCGGCCTCGGCCCAATAGAACGAGACGCGAAAAGCGGCGCAGCAGGCGCCGCAGCGGCGGCAGTCGTAGTCACCGGCGTCGCTCGTGGCCGCCGCGTGTGGATCATGATCGAGTTCCTGAAACACTGGCTTGCCGGTGGACCCGTCGCTGGAGGCGTGCATCAGGGGCACGGTATTTGCGGTATTCACGGCACGGGCTCGAGTCGCGCAATGACGCCTTTCGGACTGTCGGTGAGCAGATAGACGAAGCCGTCCGGTCCGTTGCGCACGTCGCGAATGCGTCCGATCGCGCCTTCCAGCAGACGCTCTTCGTGGACCACGCGCGCACCGTCGAGCTCCAACCTTACCAGCATCTGGTCGCGCAGGGCGCCGACGAAGAGGTTGCCGCGCCAGGCCGGAAAGCGATCGCCAGTGTAGAAAGCCATTCCTGACGGCGCGATCGACGGCGTCCATTGGTACAGCGGCTGCGCCATGCCGGGCTTTGCCGTTCCCTCGCCGATCGCCGTTCCGGTGCCGTAGTTGCGGCCGAAGGTGATTACCGGCCAGCCGTAATTGATGCCCGCGCGGATGATGTTGATCTCGTCACCGCCCTGCGGTCCATGTTCGTGGGTCCACAGCTCGCCGCTTTGCGGATGTAGCGCAGCACCCTGCAGGTTGCGATTGCCGAGGGTGAACTTCTCTGGACGAGCGCCGGGATGATCACGGAAGGGATTGTCGGCCGGGACGCGGCCGTCGTCGTGCAGGCGGATCACCGACCCGGCATGATCGTCCAGGCGCTGCGCCCGCTGCTGCTCGCCGCGATCGCCGAGGGTGATGTACAGGTAGCCCTGGCGATCAAAGACCAGCCGCGAGCCGAAGTGTTGTCCGCGCGTCGACTTTGGCAGCATCCGGAACAGGACCTGCACGTCGACCAGCGTCCTGCCCTTGAGCCTGCCCCGGAGAACCTCGGTTCCGTAGCCGCCGGGTCCGCTGGCCACGTAGGATAGGTAGATCCAGCCGTTGTCGCGATAGTCGGGATGCAGCGCGACGTCGAGCAGCCCGCCCTGGCCGACGGCGGCGATCGGCGGCAAGCCGTGCAGCGGCTCCGGATCGACCCGGCCGTCAGCGCCCACCAGTCGCAACCGCCCGGGACGTTCGCTGACCAGCATCCGCCCGTCGGGCAGAAACGCCAGGCCCCAGGGGTGTTCGAGACCTTCGCTGACGATCGTTACGCGAAAGCGCTGCTGCTCGCTGGCGAACAGCAGCGCCACCGCGCTTGCCGAGTACAGCGCGCAACAAAGGGCGAGCACGGACGATAGTGCAGGCGGTTTGTGCGAGCGGAGCAACAGGCTATTCAGCATCGCGATTCCTTGAAAAGGGCTCGCGGCGAAAAATCGACGCGAGCAAGCTTGGCAGTATCGGGCCACCGTGGCGCACATTCAACGCGGATGGAAAGCGCGGTAGACTTGGCGGCCCGATCCATCCACTACAGGTGCCCCCATGCATACCCATCCGTCCGACCTATTGTCCCTGGCAGCGCCTGCTGGCGGTCTGATTCTGACTCCCTGCCCGGGGAGCAAGGAGCTGGATACCGAGAACGCGCTCAAGCAACTCAAGGCCGCCGGCGCCAGCGCCGTGATCACCTTGATGCCGGAGGCCGAAATGGCGAGCAACGCGGTGACCGATCTGCCGACGCTCTGCGCGCAAAACGGGCTGCAATGGTTTCACCTGCCAATCGAGGACGATCACGCGCCGGCAGAGGATTTTGCGGCCTCCTGGCAGGCGCAGCGGGTGGCGGTGCATCGTCTGCTCGACGCTGGCAAGCGGATCGCCGTGCATTGCAAGGGCGGTTCGGGCCGGACGGGCCTGATGGCGGCGCAGATCCTCGTCGAACGCGGTTACACCAAAGAGGACGCTCTGGCAGCAGTCAAGGCGTTGCGTCCCAAGGCACTCAGCCTGGCTGCGCATCAGGATTACCTGGCACGACTTCCTGTCGCTGCTTAAGCCAGGGCGTCAGGGCCAGGGCAGCGGCAGCAGGTGGGGCCGGGGGGTGGGCACCCCCCGCTCCGGTGGGCCGCCGCACCGCTTCTACGGGGCGCCGATCATGCGCTTGTAGAGCGCTGAAACCTCGCCGACGATGCCGCGACGGAAGGCCAGTACGCAGACCACGAAGATCACCCCCATGATGACCGTGACCAGCGAGCCGACCTTGTCGGCCAACTCGTTCTGCAGAGTCACGATCACGCTTGATCCCACCACCGGCCCGAGTACCGTGCCCATGCCGCCCAGTATGGTCATCAGCACCACCTCGCCCGAGCCATGCCAGTGGGCGTCGGTGAGCGTGGCAAACTTGAATACCAGCATCTTGGTGGCGCCGGCCAGTCCGGACAGCCCGGCGGAAAGCACGAAGGCGAGCAGCTTGTACTTCGCCACGTCGTAGCCGAGCGATATCGCGCGCGGCTCATTCTCGCGGATGGCGGTCAGGACATGCCCGAAGGGCGAATGGATGGTGCGGTAGATCAGCCAGAAGGCGAAGACGAAGATCGCCAGTACGAAGTAATAGAGGTTGAGGTCGTCGGACAGGCTGATCAGCCCGAGGATCGTTCCCCTGGGGATTCCCTGGAGACCGTCCTCGCCGCCGGTAAACGGCGCCTGCAGGAAGATGAAATAGACCATTTGCGCCAGCGCCAGGGTCACCATGGCGAAATAGATGCCCGTGCGGCGGATGGCCAGGCTGCCGACCGCCCAGCCGAGGAGCGCCGACGCGGCGGTGCCGGCCAGCAGGCCCAGTTCGGTCGGGAATCCCCAGCCCTTGATGGCGTAGCCGGCGACGTAGGCGGCCGTCCCGAAGAACGCCGCATGACCGAAGGAAAGCAGGCCGGTATAGCCGAGCAGCAGGTTGAAGGCGCAGGCGAAGAGGGCGAAACACAGGATCTTCATCACCAGCACCGGGTAGACGAAGAAAGGCAAGGCGATCCCCACGGCCAGGAGCGCCAGGTAGGCGAAGGCGTTTCTGCTCATTTCTCTTTTCCGAACAATCCGGCCGGCCGTACCATCAGGACGATCGCCATGATGACGAAGACCACCGTGTTCGACGCCGCCGGGTAGAGCAGATTGGTTATCCCCTCGATTACCCCGAGGCCCAGGCCGGTGAGGATGGACCCCAGGATCGAGCCCATGCCACCGATCACCACCACCGCGAAGACGGTAATGATCAGGTGCGATCCCATCAAGGGGCTGACCTGGATGACCGGTGCCGCCAGCACGCCGGCAAAGCCGGCCAGGGCGGCGCCGAAGCCGTAGGTCAGCATGACCATCATTGGCACGTTGATGCCGAAGGCCTGGGTCAGTTGCGGATTCTCGGTGGCCGCACGCAGATAGGCTCCCAGGCGCGTTTTCTCGATTCCGAACCAGGTGGCGAAGCAAACCACGAGCGAGGCGACAATTACCCAGCCGCGATAGTAGGGCAGGAACATGAAGCCCAGGTTGAAGCCCCCCGACAGTTGCGCGGGTATCGAGTATGGTTGTCCGGAGACGCCATAGGCGTTGGTAAAGAAGCCCTCGATGACCAGCGCCAGGCCGAAGGTCAGCAGCAGTCCGTAAAGATGATCGAGCTTGTACAGCCAGCGCAGCATGCCGCGCTCGACGATGATACCGAACACGCCGACCGCCAGCGGTGCCAGGAGTAGCGTCGGCCAGTAGCCGATGCCGAGGTACTCGAGCCCCATCCAGGCCAGGAAGGCACCCATCATGTACAGGGCGCCGTGGGCGAAGTTGATGATGTTCAGCATGCCGAAGATCACCGCCAGGCCGAGGCTGAGCACGGCATAGAACGAGCCATTGACCAGACCCAGCATCAGCTGGGCCATCAACGCTTGCACGGGGATACCGAAGATTTCGCTCATCGCTTGTCGTCACGTCGGCACGGAGTAATTCTCCGCGCCGACGATCCCGATTACTTCTTCACCAGCGGGCACTTGGAGACCGACAGAGGCTGGAATGCCTCGTCGCCCGGGACGACGCTCTTGATGTCGTAATAGTCCCAGGGATATTTCGACTCGGACGGCTTCTTCACCTGCATCAGATACATGTCGTGGATCATGCGGCCGTCGACGCGGATCTTGCCGTTCTTGGCGAAGAAGTCGTTGATCGGCATGGCTTTCATTTTCGCCATCACCGCCTCCGCGTCGTCCGTACCGGCCGCTTGCACCGCCTTCAGGTAGGTGTTGACCGCCGAGTAGTCGCCGGCCTGCACCATCGTCGGGTTGCGCTTCGTCTTCTCGAAATAGCGCTTGCTGAACTTGCGCGTGTCTTCGTCCCTGTCCCAGTAGAAGCCGGCAGTCAGCAGCATGCCCTGCGTCGTTTGCAGGCCGAGGGCGTGGATGTCGGTGATGAACATCAGGAGGCCGGCAAGCTGCTGATTCTTCGTGATGCCGAATTCGCTGGCCGCCTTGATCGCATTGATGGTGTCGCCGCCGGCGTTGGCCAGGCCAATGATCTTGGCTTTCGAGGCCTGAGCCTGCAGCAGGTAGGAAGAGAAATCCGAGGCATTGAGCGGATGTCGCACCGAGCCCAGCACCTTGCCGCCGTTGGCCTTGATGACGTCTGTCGTATCCTTTTCGAGCGATTGACCGAAGGCATAATCGGCGGTGAGGAAGAACCAGGTGTCGCCACCGTTCTTGACGATCGCCTTGCCGGCGACATTGGCCAGAGAATAGGTGTCATAGGCGTAATGCACCGTGTTCGGCGTGCAGTCCTGGTCGGTCAGGCGCGTCGAAGCCGAGCCGACGAACATCACGATGCGCTTCTTTTCCTGCGTGACCTTGGCGACGGCCAGGGCGACCCCCGAGTTGAGCACGTCGGTGACCATGTCCACGCCCTCGGTGTCGTACCACTCGCGCACCTTGTTGGACCCGACGTCAGCCTTGTTCTGGTGGTCGGCATAGACCATCTCGATCTTGAACTTCGGCTTGTACTGCGCCTTGTAGTCGTCGATTGCCATCTGCACGGCGGTCACCGCGCCCTGTCCGCCGAGATCGGAATAAACGCCCGACATGTCGGTGAGCACGCCGATCTTGACCGTGTTGTCCGAGAGCTTCATGGTGCCGGGGCTGGTTTGTGCCGCGGCAATGTTGGCGGCCGGGATCAGCATCAGGGCGAGCGCGAGCTTACGCAGTTCGTATCTCATATTGTTGTCTCCTCTGGTTATTGTTGCGCCGGATGGCGAATCCGACAGGTGGAACCCTTCAAACGCCAAGATACTCCTGTAACAGTTCCTGCTTGGTCTCGATCTCGTCCTGCGCAATTTCGGCAGCAATCTGGCCGTGTTCGACGATGTACATGCGATCCGCCAGAGGCGCCGCGAAATGGAAGTTCTGTTCGACCAGAATGATCGTGAACCCCTTGCTCTTCAGGTCGCCAATCACTGCAGCGAGCTGCTGCACGATCACCGGCGCGAGCCCTTCGGAAACCTCGTCGAGCAGCAACAACTGTGCACCGCTCCAGAGTATGCGCGCCATGGCCAGCATCTGCTGTTCTCCACCGGACAGGCGCGTCCCCGGACTGTGGCGACGCTCGGCAAGATTCGGGAACATTCGGTAGATTTCTTCCAGGCTCATTCCCCGGTTGCCAATACGCGGTGGAAGAAGCAGGTTCTCCTCGCAACTCAGGCTTGCGTAGATGCCGCGCTCTTCCGGGCAATAGCCGACGCCAAGCTGCGCGATGCGATGCGTCGTCATGGCTATGGTCTCGCGGCCATTGAGCATGATCGATCCCGTTCTTTTTCCGGTAAGGCCGAGGATGGCGCGCAGTGTGCTCGTACGGCCGGCGCCGTTCCGGCCGAGCAGCGATACGCACTCGCCGCGATTCACCCGCAGATCCATTCCATGCAGGATGTGCGATTCGCCGTAGAAAGCATGCAAGTCGCGAATGCGCAGATATTCGACGGCCGCACTCACGCGCCGATCCCCTCGGGCTCGCGTTGGGCCGTGCCCATGTAGGCCTCGATCACCTGTGGATTGCTGGCCACCTCGGCGTACGGGCCTTCCGCCAACACCGCGCCGTGCGCCAGCACGGTGATCGTGTCCGAGATGCCGGCAACGACCTTCATATTGTGTTCGACCATCAGGATGGTGCGGTCGGCCGACACCTTCTTGATGAGTTGCATCACGCGGTCGACGTCTTCATGCCCCATTCCCTGGGTCGGCTCGTCGAGCAGAATCAGCTCGGGTTCAAGCGCCAGCGTCGTGGCGATTTCCAGCGCGCGTTTGTGACCATAGGGCAACTCGACGGCAAGCATCCGGCTGTAGGAATCGAGGCCGACGTCGGCAAGTAGCTCGACAGCGCGGTCGTCGAGCCGGCTCAGGGCCTTGTCCGAGCGCCAGAAATGGAAAGAAGATCCGAGCTTTCTCTGCAGGGCGATGCGGACGTTCTCGAGCACTGTCAGATGCGGGAAGACTGCCGAAATCTGGAAAGAACGAACAATGCCGCGTCGCGCGATCCTTGCCGGCTCGTCGCGGGTGATGTCGATATCGTTGAAACGGATGCTGCCACGGGTGGGTTGAAGAAACTTGGTGAGCAGGTTGAAGCAGGTGGTCTTGCCGGCGCCGTTGGGACCGATCATGGCGTGGATGTGCCCACGCCTGATCTTCAGACTGACGCCATCGACAGCGACAAATCCCTTGAATTCCTTGACCAGATCATTCGTTTGGAGAATGTAATCGTTCATGATCTTGGATTGCGCAAGTTCTCGATCGACGTCTCCATGCCCGTGGTGTGGGCGCATCGTGCGTTGAGCCTCTCGGGTGATTATCGGACAGGCTATTGCTTTAGGCAAGAAATTGCGTGCCGCAAGAAGTGCTGCTCCAAGAGCCGGATTCGAGCGCGCCGCTTGCAGTGCTCGATCGTCGCTTCCTCGCCAGGATTCCTGCGCGCGCCTGGAAGCGGGTGGATGACAGAACAGAAGCGTTGCCGGTGCAGGTATACTCGCAGCTTTCGTCGGTTCGCTGCCCATCGGCTTGCGGGCCGAAAAAGCGACTCTGTGAGATCTCCATCTTGGCCCTGACCCTTCTCGGACTTTCCGGCGCGCTGACCCACGATCCTTCGGCGGCGCTGTACATCGATGGCAAGCTGGTTGCCGCAGCGGAAGAGGAGCGCTTCGTTCGCGACAAGCACGCCAAGAACCGCATGCCCTACGAGGCGGCCAAGTTCTGCCTGGAATTTGCCGGCATCAGGCCGGCCGACGTCGACGCGGTGGCCATTCCCTTCGCGCCGATCAGCCTCGCCGAAGGTGCCCGCTGGCATTATGCCCGGCGCTACTGGTACGCGCCGGAGCGCGCGCTTGACGCGATCCTGACCGGCAACCGGCGCTTTTTCCGCTACCGCAAGCGCATCGAATGGTGCCTGCTGCAGCTTGGCTTCGATCTCAAGAAGACCGAGATCGTGCCGGTCGAGCACCATCTGGCGCATGCCTCCAGCGCCTACCATTGCTCGGGTTTCACCGAGAAGACGGCAATCCTCGGTATCGACGGCAAGGGCGAGTACGCGACGACCTTCTTCGGCTACGGAGAGAACGGCCGCATTCACAAGATCAAGGAGTTCTACGATCCCGACTCGCTCGGCGGCCTTTATGGCGCCTTGACCGAGTATCTCGGTTTCGAGATGCTCGACGGCGAGTACAAGGTGATGGGAATGGCGCCCTACGGCGACCCGCAACGCTACGATTTCTCGCGTCTGGCCAAATTCGAGAACGGCGAGCTGACGGTCAATACCGACTACGCCAACGTGATCGGTTTTCGCCGCTACAAGGAGCAGGGCAAGGGCTACTATTTTTCGCCGAAGCTGATCGAGTGGCTGGGCCCGAGGCGGGCCGGTGACAGTGCCGACGACCCCTACATCCATTACGCGGCGAGCATGCAGAAGCTGTTCGAGGATCTTTCGCTGCAGATGATCGAGCACTATCTGGGCGACATCCTGCGCGAAACCGGGCGGCTTGCTTTTTCGGGTGGCGGCGCGCTGAACGTCAAGCTCAATCAGAAGATCATCGCGCGTCCGGACGTCAGGGAGCTGTTCGTGCAGCCGGCGTCGGGCGACGCCGGCACGGCAGTCGGCGCCGCCGGCTACGTCTCGGTACAAAGAGGCGTGCCGATCGAAAAGATGGCGCACGTCTTCCTCGGTCCGGCGTACAGCAACGAAGACGTCGTCGCTGCCTGTGCCCGTCATCCGGCAAGACCGCAATGGCGGCGGCTGCGCGCAGTGCCACAGGAAATTGCCGCGCTGCTGGTGGCCGGCAATCCGGTGGCCTGGTTCCAGGGGCGTATGGAGTTTGGTCCGCGCGCGCTCGGCGGCCGCTCGATCCTCGGCTGCCCGAGCGTTGCCGGTGTCGCCGACCGGATCAACGCGCAGATCAAGTTCCGCGAGCGCTGGCGTCCGTTCTGTCCGAGCATGCTCGACAGCGTCGGCCCGCAGATGCTCGGCAGCGATCACCCGGCGCCATTCATGACCTTCACCTTCAAGGTCGCCGACGGCTGGCAGGAACGCGTTCCGGAAGTGGTGCACGAAGACGGCACGTCGCGGGCACAGGTGCTGCAGCGCGAATACAACCCACGCTACTACGACCTGATGGTCGAATTGGAAAAGTTGACCGGCAATGGCGTCGTTCTCAACACCTCGCTCAACCGTCGCGGCGAAGCCATGATCTGTTCGCCGACCGATGCGCTGAATATGTTCTTCGGCTCGGACCTCGAGTATCTGGTGATGGAAGACGTGCTGGTCGTCAAGGCGGATGTTGCCGCCGATGCGCTGGCTCCGGCTGCTGCCTGAAGCCTGTCTTGCGCCAGAGATGGCCCGCCGCGCATTTTTCGTAACGACAAACAAATGGCTTTTGCGGCCACCTTCCCCGTGCGCCCGAAAAGCAGTTTCTGCGGACCAGAGGAAGACCCTGTCAGGGTATTCGAGACGCCGCTTGCACCGCTCACGGCACGGGCATTTGACTCGGGAAGCGGCGCCAAGGATACTTCGTCTGCGTGGTTAAAACGCTTTCCCCGATGTTCCCTGTTCTCAACGCAGTGGCTGAAAGGTGCTCTGTTGAGGGGTCGTTTTGTAGCCGAAACGGAGACGCCATGCCATTTTCGATTCTTAGTCCGCCTTCAATCAACCACCATTCTTTCTCGAGGAAACCATGTCCAAACTGTTCATCGAAGATCTCGCTCTCGACGGCAAGCGTGTCCTGATCCGCGTCGATTTCAACGTCCCTCAGGACAAGGTCACGGGAGCGATCACCAACACCAAGCGTATCGAAGCTGCCTTGCCGACGATCAAGTACGCGCTCGACAAGGGCGCCGCGGTGATTCTGATGTCGCACCTTGGACGTCCCGACGGCAAGGTCACGCCGCAATTCAGCCTGCAGCCCGTGGCCACCGCGCTGGAAGGCCTGATCGGGCGTCCGGTGGGCTTCCTTGCCGACTGCGTCGGCCCTGAAGTCGAAGCCGCGTGCGCGAAGATCAAACCCGGCGAAGTCCTCCTGCTCGAGAACCTGCGCTTCCATATCGAGGAAGAAGGCAAGGGCACGGTCAAGGGCGCCGACGGCAGTGTCAGCAAGATCAAGGCCGACCCCGAGAAGGTCAAGGCCTTCCGCGCATCGCTCACCAAACTGGCCGACGTCTACATCAACGACGCCTTCGGGACTGCCCACCGCGATCACTCGTCGATGACCGGCGTGCAGCTGCCGCAGCGTGCGGCGGGTTACCTGATGAACAAGGAGCTGGCCGCTTTCTCGGCCGTGCTTGAATCGCCGCAACGGCCGCTGCTGGCGATCCTCGGCGGCGCCAAGGTTGCCGACAAGATCCAGCTGATCAACAACCTGCTCGACAAGGCAGACCAGATCATCATCGGTGGCGGCATGGCCTTCACCTTCAAGAAGGTCATCTCCGGAATGCCGATCGGCAACTCGCTGTTCGACGAAGAGGGCGCCAAGCTGGTCCCCGATCTGATGGCCAAGGCGAAGGCCAACGGCAAGCAGATTTTGCTGCCGACCGATTTCGTCATCGCCGACAAATTCGACGCCGACGCCAACACCGGCGTCGCCAACGATGTTGATGGCATTCCAGATGGCTGGCTGGGGCTTGACTGCGGACCCGAATCGACGAAGGTGTTCAGCGATGCCATCGTCAACGCCAGGACCGTCATCTGGAACGGCCCGGCCGGTGTTTTCGAATTCGCCAAGTTCGAAGCCGGCACCAAGGCGATGGCCGACGCCATCGTCGAGGCAACTGCCAGGGGCGCGACGACCGTGATCGGTGGTGGCGACACGGCCACCGCGGCCAAGAAGTATGGCGCCGAGAAGAAGGTCACGCACACCTCTACGGGTGGCGGTGCGTCGCTCGAGTACCTCGAAGGCAAGGTGCTGCCGGGCGTCGCGGCGCTCTCCGAGAAATAAGCCGAGCGGCCCGGGCAGCGTGCCGGGGCCGTTTCTCTCCCTGAATCCTGGACAACAGACAAAAGGAACACCATGCGTAAAATCGTTATCGCCGGCAACTGGAAGATGAACAAGAGCGTCGCCGAGTCAGTCAAGCTTGCCGCCGACGTGGTCGCCGCTGCCAAAGGCATCAAGAACGTCGTCGTCGCCATCGCGCCGACCTATCTCGCTCTGGCCAAAGTCGCCGACGTGGTCAAGGGCAGCAACGTCAAGCTCGCTGCGCAGGACGTGCACTGGGAAAACCAGGGGGCCTTCACCGGCAAGGTCAGCGCCGACATGCTCAAGGACATCGGTGTCGACATGGTCATCATCGGTCACTCCGAACAGCGCTCCTACTTCGGCGAGACCGACGAAACCGTCAACAAGAAGATCAAGAAGGTTCTTTCGCTGGACATGGGACCGATCGTCTGCATCGGCGAGACGCTCGAAGAGCGCAAGGCCGGCAAGCTCGAGAGCGTGCTCACCACGCAGGTGAATGGCGCCTACGCGGGTCTTTCCGCCGATGACGCGCTGCGCACCGTTGTCGCGTACGAGCCGGTGTGGGCCATCGGTACCGGTGTCACCGCCAGCGATGCCGAAGCGCAGGAGGCGCACGCGCTGGTGCGCGGCCTGCTCGCCAAGCTCTTCGGTGACGACGTCGCGCAGTCGATCAGCATCCAGTACGGTGGCTCGATGAAGCCGGAGAACGCCGCCGGCCTGCTCGCGCAGAAAGACATCGACGGTGGCCTGATCGGCGGTGCCGCGCTCAAGGCCGACAGCTTCCTGGGTATCGTGACCCCCGGCGAGTCGATCAGCAAGTAAGTCTTTCCAGGCTTGAGAAGCGCGGGCGCCGCATCGCGGCGCCCGTTTTTTTTCTTCGGGCGATCGCCACCGCGCTGCGGAAGGCGCCCATGCTGCAGCGTCTTTACAGGCCGAAAATCAACGCCGAGGCAAGAAAGCGCATATGGAATCATTTCATTGGGACGAGAACTTTGTGACCGGGCTTTCAGATGTCGATCAGCAACACCAGCATCTGGTCGGGATCATCAATCAGTTTGGCTACCTGCTGTCGGAAAACAAAGTCGCATTCAATGATATTGAAGAGGTTTTCAGGAAGCTCGCCGATTACGCAAGATACCATTTCCAGGAAGAGGAAGCCTTGATGATCGAGGTCGGTATCGATCGGCGGCACCTGAGTCAGCACGTTGAAGGGCATCGCAGCTTTCTCAATGAGATACGCGCGATGCATTCCGGTGTTTCTCCTGATGATGTTGACCCGGCAAGGAGTCTCCTGGATTTTCTCACGCATTGGCTGGCCTATCACATTCTTGGTTCGGATCAGAATATGGCCCGGCAGATTGCCGCGATCAGGAGCGGAATCGACTCGGCAAGGGCCTATGAGGAAGAGGAGAGATCCAGAGACAATGCCACCGAGCCTTTGCTCGTCGCCTTGAATGCCTTGTTCAAGCAGGTCTCGGCGAGGAATCGCGATTTGCTGGCCTTGAATCAGTCGCTGGAAGAGAAAGTCAGGCAACGCACCCGCGAGCTCTCGGAAGCGAATCTGCAACTCGTCGAGCTTTCCCTGACCGACGCCCTGACCGGGCTGCCCAACCGTCGCCACGCTCTGCGGGCGCTCGCCTCGCTCTGGGAGGAGTCGGTTGCGAACGATTCGCCGCTGGTTTGCATGATGATCGACGCGGATCACTTCAAGCAGGTCAATGATTCCTGTGGCCACGACGCCGGCGATGCCGTGCTCACCGAACTGGCCAAGACCTTGCAGCATTCCTTCCGCAGTGACGACGTCGTCTGCCGTCTCGGTGGCGACGAGTTTCTGGTGATCTGCCCGGATACGGAGGAAGCCGGTGGACTGCACATCGCCGAGTTGACCCGGAAAGCGGTCGCCGCACTGCGCGTGCCGACCGGTGGCGAGCCCTGGCACGGCAGCATCAGCGTTGGCCTTGCTGCCAGAACGCCGGCCATAAAGAGCTTCGACGAGCTGATCAAGGCGGCCGACCAGGCCGTCTATGTGGCCAAGCAGGATGGCAAGAACTGCGTCCGGACAGGGCGGTAGCGCCGCCGATCAGTGCCCGTCGCCTCCCCCGGGTGAGGAACTGCAAGGGCGGTAAGCGTCCGTTCGGCAAGCCATCCGAGCGGCTCATCTGCCGGCTTCGGCCGAGGCTTTCCCCGTCGCGAGCATCGTTTCGAGTCGCCCGCGCAGTGCGTCTATTCGCTGACGATTGGCGCCAAGGTCGCTGCGCCCGATGCGCGACGCCGAGCGTACCTGGATCACGTTATTGATCGGGTCGAACCAGAATTCGACGTCGTCGACGAATTTCAGCCATGGCGTCGTGTACTGCACGTAGAGGTAGTCGGTGCGACTGTCGACGATGGTGGCGCTCGCCTCACTGGCCAGGAGTGCCTTCAGGGCGGCAATGGTCGCTGGCCCGTCCTCGTGCAGCGCAAACGGCGCGATATCGGCATAGTCACGCTGCGGGTGATCGGGCCACAGCCTGGCCTGGCTGCTGACGCTGTTGGCGGTTGGCGACGGCGGCTTGAGCCTGCCGTCGTGCACGCCGAGGTCGCGCGGTGGCACTCCGGCGAGCAGGCCGATCCGGCCGGCGGACAACAGCAGCGCAGCGAGCAGCAGCAGGGTGATGGCGATCCGTTGCAAGAGTTTCATGTCAACGCTTGCGCGCAATGCCGCGGTTTCGCCGGCTTCCTTGCCCGTCGGCCGGTTCGTCGTGCTCGCCGTTCGCCGTACTGTCGAGATCGCGATCGTAGCGCAGCCTTTCTCCCCCCGCCAGAACGACGAAGCGCTGCCCCTTGGCGCGTCCGATCAGCGTCAGTCCGGCGCGCCTTGCCAGCTCCACGCCCCATGCCGTGAAACCGGAGCGCGAGACGAGAATCGGAATTTCCATGTGTACCGTCTTGATCACCATTTCGCTGGTCAGGCGTCCGGTGGTGTAGAAGATCTTGTCGCGCCCGCCAAGGCCCTGCTGCTGCATGTAGCCGGCGATCTTGTCGACGGCGTTGTGCCGGCCGACGTCCTCCATGTAGACCAGCGGCCGGTCACGCTGGCAGAGGACGCAGCCATGGATCGCGCCGGCCTTCTGGTACAGGCTCGGTTGCCGGCTGATTTGCTGCAAGAGGCTGTGCAGCCATGAACTGCGCAGCTCGGCGGCAGCGTCGAGGCGGATGTCGTCGAAACGCTCCATGAGGTCAGCGAAGACCGTTCCCTGCGCGCAACCCGAGGTGCGAATCCTGCGCTTCAGCTTCTGTTCGTAGGTCGATTCGCTGCGCGTACGGACGACGACGACGTCAAGCTCGGCGTCGTGTTCGATGGCGGTGACGGCATCGTCGGCAGCGAGCATGTTCTGGTTGAGCAGGAAGCCCAGCGCGAGCAGCTCGGGGTGGTCGCCGATGGTCATCAGGGTGACCACTTCGGTACCGTTCAGGTACAGGGTCAGCGGCCGTTCGACGACCACGTTCAGGCTGAGCGGCTGGCCGTGCTGGTCGCAGCCTTCGACCCGGCGCGTGAGCCCTGGATCGTCGGGGTCGGGCGCGAGGACGAAGCCTGTGCCGCCTTCGCGACCTGCAGATTCCTGGCGATCGCTCATTCAGGCACGCTCCATGCGAACGGCGCAGTACTTGAACTCGGGGATCTTGCCGAAGGGGTCGAGCACCGGGTTGGTCAGGCGGTTGGCGGCGGCTTCGTGGAAGCAGAAGGGCAGCCACAAGGACCCCGCTGCGACCGCCGGGTCGGCGTGCGCCGTGGCCTCGATCTCGCCGCGCCGGGTGATCAGCCGCACGCGCTCGCCGTCGGCGATGCCGAGCCGGCGCAGGTCTTCGTCGCTGGCGGTCACCACTGCTGCCGGTTCGAGGGCGTCGAGTGCGGCGCTGCGGCGGGTCATCGCGCCGGTATGCCAGTGTTCGAGCAGTCGCCCGGTGGACAGGACCAGCGGGTAGTCCGTGCTGGGCTGCTCGTCGGGCGGCAGCAGCGCGGCGGCGACAAAGCCGGCACGGCCACTTGGCGTCGGGAAGCCGTCCGCGAAGACGACGTCTGCACCCGGCTGGTCGTCGCCGGCGCAGGGGTAGCTGACCGAGCCTTCCCGTTCGAGCCGATCACGGCTGATGTTGGCCAGCGACGGCATGGCCTGGCGCATTTCGGCGTAGACCGCCGCCGGCCCGTCGTATTGCCAGTCGAGATCGAGGCGGCGCGCCAGCTCCTGCATGATCCACCAGTCCGGGCGCGTATCGCCCGGCAGGGGCAGGGCCTGGCGGCCGAGCTGAACCTGGCGATTGGTGTTCGTCACCGTGCCTTCCTTCTCCGGCCAGGCCGATGCCGGCAGAATGACGTCCGCGTAGATCGCCGTTTCGGTGAGAAACAGGTCCTGCACCACCAGATGTTCGAGCGACGCCAGCGCCTGCCGCGCGTGCTTGAGGTCGGGGTCGGACATCGCCGGGTTTTCGCCAACGATGTACATGCCGCGGATGTCGCCGACCGCCGCGGCGTTCATGATCTCGACGACCGTCAGCCCCGGTTGCGGGTCGAGGGTGACACCCCACAGCTTTTCGAAGCGCGCGCGGTTGGCGGCCAGCGAGATCGGCAGGTAGTCGGGCAGGACCATCGGGATCAGGCCGGCGTCGGATGCGCCCTGGACGTTGTTCTGCCCGCGCAGCGGATGCAGGCCGGTGCCCGGGCGACCGATGTGCCCGGTCATCAGCGCCAGGGCGATCAGGCAGCGCGCGTTGTCGGTACCGTGCGCGTGTTGGGAAATTCCCATCCCCCAGAAGATCATCGACGCTTTGGAGCGCGCGTAGAGACGAGCCACCGCACGGATCTTGCCGGCGGCGATGCCGCAGACCTCGGCCATCGCTTCCGGGCTGTAGGTCGCCAGGTGTGCGCGCATCGCTTCGAAGCCGCTGGTGTGGCGGGCGACGTAGGCGGGGTCGAAGAGTTCCTCGTCGACGAGGGTATGCAGCATCGCGTTGAGCAGCGCGACGTCGCTGCCCGGGCGAAACTGCAGTGTTTCGTCGGCAAAGCGCGCCAGGCCGTGCCGGCGCGGATCGATGACGATCAGCCGCGTCCCCTTGCGCGCGGCGCGCTTGAAGAAGGTCGAGGCGACCGGGTGGTTGGCTTCCGGGTTGCAGCCGATGAGGATCGCCAGCTCGGCGTTGTCGATCTGCATGAACGACGCCGACACGGCGCCCGAACCGACGCCTTCGATCAGCGCCGCCACCGACGACGCGTGACACAGCCGCGTGCAATGGTCGACGTTGTTGGTCGTGAAGCCGGTGCGCACCAGCTTCTGGAACAGGTAGGCTTCCTCGTTGCTGCATTTCGCCGAACCGAAGCCGGCGAGCGCGTTGCCACCGTGTCCGTCGCGTAGCGAGCGCAGCCCTGCGGCGGCGCGTTGCAGCGCTTCGTCCCAGCTCGCCTCGCGAAAGTGCGTCGAAGGATTGGCCGGGTCGAAGGCTGCGTCGGGGATCTTGGGGGCGTCGTCACGGCGGATCAGCGGCTTCAACAGGCGCTGCGGCGAGTGCACGTAATCAAAGCCGAAGCGTCCCTTGACGCACAGGCGCTCGCGGTTGGCCGGACCGTTGCGGCCGGTCACGGCGACGATCTGCTCGTTGCGCACCTGATAGTCGATCTGGCAGCCGACGCCACAGTAGGGGCAGACGCTGGGTACGACGCGGTCGACGGTCTCTCCGGCGGCGAGCAGGCCGCTGCCGTCTGCCGCCAGCATCGTCGTCGCCATCAGCGCGCCGGTCGGGCAGGCCTGTACGCACTCGCCGCAGCCGACGCAGCTCGAGTCGCCCATGGCGTCGTCGACATCGAAGACGATCTTCGCCGCGGCGCCGCGACCGGCCATGCCGATGACGTCGTTGGCCTGGATGTCGCGGCAGGCCTGCACGCACAGCTGGCAGTGGATACAGGCGTCGAGCTGAACGGTCATCGCCGGGTGGCTGCGGTCGGCGGGGGGAGGGGACACCCTGCTTGCGCGTCGCGGGAAGCGGCTGCCCTGCAATCCCAGCTGCTCGGCCCAGTGCCAGAACGACGCGTTGCGATCATGTGCCAGCGCGCGCGCTGGCTGCTCGGCAAGCAGCAGTTCAATCACCAGCCGCCGGCTGTTCAGCGCGCGCTCGGAAGTATCACTGCGCACGCCCATTCCTGCGCTGACCTGGCGGCTGCAACTCGGCGCCAGGTTGCGTTCGCCGTCGATCTCGACCATGCACGCGCGGCAGTTGCCGCCGGGCCGATAGTCCGGCGCCTCCCGCGTGCACAGATGAGGAATCGTCGTTCCGGCACGCCTGGCAGCCTGCCAGATCGTTTCGCCGGGCAGCGCCGTCAGCTCGCGACCGTCGAAAGTGAAGCGTACCTGCGCCACTTGCGTCGCGTCACTCATCGCGCTTCCTTGCCAGCTGGTGTTGCGGGAAATACTGCAGCGCCGTGGTCAGCGGATTGGGCGCCGCCTGGCCGAGCCCGCAGATCGATGCATCGCGCATCAGCGCGGCCAGCTCGTTGAGCAGGCTGACGTCGAGTTCGGGCGCTTCGAACAGCGCCAGCATCTTCTCGGTGCCGATTCGGCACGGCGTGCACTGGCCGCAACTCTCGTCGGCGAAGAATTCGAGCAGCGCCTGCACCGCGGCGCGCAGGTCGTCGCGGTCGGAAAGCACGATCAGCGCCGCCGATCCGATCAGCGCGCCGTGTTTCTCAAGTTCGCCGAAGTGCAGCGGCAGGTCGGCCAGGCTCGCCGGCAGAATCCCGCCCGAGGCACCGCCAGGCAGGTAGGCCAGCAGCTGATGCCCCTCGGCCATGCCGCCGCAGTAATCGTCAATCAGCTGGCGCGTGCTGATTCCCGCCGGTGCCTGCTTGACGCCCGGTTCGCGCACCCGACCGGAGACCGAGTAGCTGCGCAGGCCGGCAAAGCCCTCGCCGCCCAGTGCCCCGAAGCGCGCACCGCCGGCGGCGAGAATGGTCGGCACCAGCGCCAGCGTCTCGACGTTGTTGACCAGCGTCGGGCGTCCGAACAGCCCCGCTTCGGCGACGTAGGGCGGGCGTTGTCGCGGGTAGCCGCGCTTGCCCTCGATCGACTCGATCAGCGCCGATTCCTCGCCGCAGATGTAGGCGCCGGCACCGCGCCGCAAGTCGATGAAGCCCGGCTCGACGAGCTGCGCCGCTTCGAGCGCGGCGATCTCGCGGCGCAGCAGCGCGTGCGCAGCAGGGTACTCGTCGCGCAGGTAGATCCAGCAGCGGTCGGCGTCGATGCAGGCCGCCGCCAGCAGCAGGCCGTCAAGGAACGGGTGCGTTTGCTCCTCGAGAATCACGCGATCCTTGAAGGTGCCCGGCTCGCCCTCGTCGGCGTTGCAGATCAGGTAGCGCGGCGCCGGCGCGGCGCGCACCAGTCGCCACTTGCGCGCGGTCGGGAAACCGGCGCCGCCCATGCCGCGCAGCCCGGCCGCCTCGAGTTCGGCGAATACCGTTTCGACCGGCAAGGCACCGTCGCGCAGCGCCTGCAGTTGCCGGTAGCCGCCGCGTGCGCGGTAGGCATCCAGGCTCTCGCCGACGAGCGGCAGGGGCGTGAATGCACCCTCATCGATCAGCGCCAGCACGTCGGCGGCGCTGGCACGGTCGGCGTGGCGCTTGCCGACCTGCACCACCGGCGCCAGGTCGCAACGGCCCATGCACGGTGCGCGCAAGACTCTGGCGTCGGCCTGCGGCAGACGCGCACGCAAGGCCGAATCGAGTTGCAGCGCTCCCTGTAGTCGGCAGCTGAGGCCGTCGCAGACCCGGACGGCGAGCGCCGGCGCCGGCTCCTCGTCCTCGCGGATGTCGAAGTGGGCGTAGAACGTCGCCGTCTCGTAGACCTCGGCGACACCGATGCGCAGCAGATCAGCCAGCGCCAACAGGTCACCGGCACGCAGACAGCCGCGCGTATCCTGAAGTCGGTGCAGGTGTTCAATCAAGAGGTCGCGGCGCAGCGGCAAGTCGGCGAGAAGTCCGGCGACGGCGTCCCGCGTGGCGGCGTCGACGCGCCGTCCGCGGCGCTGCCCGCGTCCCTTGCGTCGTCCTGTTGCAGGCTGCTCGCTGCTGTGCATGCGCGGCTTTCCCGATTCGAAGTGGCCATGCTAACAAACGCTCACCGATTGTCGACACACTACCGATCATCGACGTCAGGACCGTTAGTACCCTCTCTATTACCCCTATTTGAGGGCAATTACCTCTTCTTCGCCCAGCTTGCCCCAGGACCGCGTCCCTTGCACTCGACTACGCCCGCCGCCTGCTGCTCGCGAAGAACCCGGCGCACCATGTCGCGGCCGACGCCCGGACAGCTTTGTTTCAGTGCGCTGATCGAGAAATCGCCGGCCTCGGTGGCGAGGCGCTCAATCCCGGCCAGCACCTGATCTCGCTTGGCGCCGCGCGGCGCTTTCGTTTCGCCGACGCGCTCGGCAAACTCGCGATAAGCCGTCTTCAGGATCGATAGCAGGTAGTTGATGTATGGCCACGGGTCGTGCCTGCCTTCATGCCAGCCCTGCGAACTTTGCTCGAGGGTCTCGTAGTACCGGTCCTTGTTTTGCTCGATGAGACGTTCCAGGCTGATGTAGCGCCCCACTTCGTAGCCCAGTTGATAGCTTTGCAGCAGGCACAGCAGGCGCGATACGCGGCCATTGCCGTCGCGGAACGGATGAATGCACAGGAAATCCAGATTGAACGCCGCCAGCGCGATCAGCGGATGCACCCAGCTTTCCTCCCGGCAAGCGTGCCAGGCGGTCAGCAGCGCCGCCATGCGGGCAGCTGTTTCCGCCGCCGCCACGGTGCGAAAGCGCACCCGTTCGCGACCATCCGGATAACGTTCGATGATGTCGGCGTCCCTTTCCTTGTAGCGCGCTGCGTCCCAGATCTCGCCACGCGCCAGAGCGTGCAGGCGCTGCACCGTAGCCCCGTCAATGCGGGGTGCTGCCTGATGTATCCAGGACAGGGCATCGCGATAGCCGCGTACTTCCTCCTCGTCGCGGTCGCGAAACAAGGGTCGGGCCGTCACCAACACATCGCGTACCCGCGCCGCTTCGATCGACACCCCCTCGATGCGGTTGCTCGCTAGCGCGCTTTCGATCAGCGCGTGTTCGCGCAAGGCCTTCAATCGCTGCGGCGATTGGCGAGTATATAGCTCCTGTTTGCCGCGAAACTCTCCGAGGTCGGCGAGATACCACGCCGCTGCGGGGTGGACGGGGAGGGTGCCTGCGGCGAAGAGGCAGAGGGTGTTCATGACTGGTTTTCCGTTGCGTTGATTCGGGTTCTATGCACAAGATCGCCTTCTTTTCACGGCCTTAACACCGCTGAACGATGAAGCGCCATGCGCTCGGCTTCCGTCGAGCGCGGCATCGACTTCGTCGCCAGATGGAACTGTGCCGCGACGCGATCTGGCATGGTTCGAGCAGTCGCTGCGGCCCGTTCGAGCACTGCGTACAGCGCCGGGATTCCTTCTGCGAGCTTCCAGCCATTTTGTGCAAGCGGCAGGGCTTCCAGCAAGCTCGCATCGCTCACACTCAGCTCGAAACGCGTGCCGCTCGTCACGCGTACCTCGACGGTTTCGGGAAACCTTGTTGATGCAAGGAGCAAGCCGCTTTCTCGCAGTGCCGGCGGGAGGTCGAAACCGCAGTCGGCGGCCTTCTCGATGCGGGTGCGGTCCAGTGGTCTCATCTCGGGTCGTCGACGTCGCTCATGTCGTCGGTTCGAGGTGATTCCAGACCAGTGCGTTACGGCGCCAGTGCTGGTCGATCTGCTGTGTAAAATCAGGTCGGACCAGTTTGGCGCGCTGGTGTAACCAGTGCTCGTCGTCAACGCGGATCACCACACCCTCCATGGGCCCGTCGCGGTAGCGGCTGCGATGCTCGTTCAGCGTGTCTTTCAAAGTTGCCAGGTCGGTCTGACCGCGCAACAGTGCGGGTGTTGTTGTCAGGCCGAGATCGTGCGCCCACTCGTCACGGCGGCGAGTGCACCAGAAGCGGCCCTCACGGCGGTCGTAGACATCGAACACCAGCCACCAGTCGGGCAGGGCGGTGTACTCCAGCGAATGCCTCGCTGTACACCATTCACCAAACGCAATTAGGTGCGTATCCAGGGCGTCAAACAAGGCGCCTTCGTGGGCTGTTAGCCACCCGTTCAAGCGGGCGAATTGGCCGCCAAACGGTGGTTGCAGGTACTGACCGCGGTTCTGTGCGCGCACCCGCCCGTCAGGCCCGACCGAGAGGCCCAGGTTGGCACCATCAAGTTTTTCCTCGACCACGACCGTGGCATCGAGCAGTGCCCTCGCCTCGGCCGCTGACAACACCTTGTCATCACGCGGCTCACCGGTGCCCAGCCAGGCGAGATGCGGGGTGTGGGGAAAGCGGAAGAAGTTGGTCATGCGCCGTCTGGCAGGCCCGGCGCTTCCCGGTTAGGGAATTTTGCCGCGTAGACCTGTTGCACGTCCAATGGGCAGAGGAACTCTACCTTGACACCGCAGGCCTGAAGTTGCGGCCACCACGCCAGCCACTTGCAGTCAGCCGCTTGCCAGATCGGAGGTTTGTCCGGGTGCGCGTGGGTCACGGCTGCGAACTTGCGATCGCTGGCGTCGAAATGTCGCTGCAGCCTCGCGTCGGGAAACTCCTGGAACTCTTCGGGCGGGTTTTCGGTGAGTGCGACCCGATGCACGCGCTTCGGATTGGCGGCATTTTGCAGCAACCACTTGAGGAATACGTCACCGGCACCCTTGGGCTGGTTGGGTTGCGTCTTTTTCTGGTACTCGCGCAGGATGCGGTAGGCATCGTCGATCACCACTTCGCCCCCTTTCATGCGTGCCGCTAGCCGGGTCACGCACTCGCTACGGCAGGCTGCGGAAACGTCGGGATGACTACCATTGGTGACCAGCAACACGTTGGTACCAATCACTACGGCGTTCACCCGCGTTCCCCATTCTTGTGGGTTGCGGCCTGGCGCCTTAATGCGGCCATTGTGCGGGCTGCGATATCACCCATCTCGTCCCCGAAGAAGTTATCGGGCCAGTTCTCGATCTCACCGAATATGTTCAGCTTCAGCGCGTCCATCTGGGCCGCAGCGCCGTCGCGCTTGACGAAATAGATCGCCACATCGTCGGCGCTGATCTGTTCTTCGGCCACACGCCGTTGGAGGCGCGCAAGAAAGTGTTCGGAATGCGTTTCGACGATCGGCTGCATGTTGCGCGGGACGCTGCCCTCGTAAGACTTCACTGCGCTGATGAACACGTCGGCCAGGTTGGACTGGGCCTGAGGGTGCAAGTGAATCTCGGGTTGCTCCATCCAGACTGTCGACCCAGGAGGGGCATAGAACGCCTGCACCAGTGCCGGCAAAACCTGTGAGACACCGAAGCCCACGTCGGTCAACCTGACCTGATGCGATTTCGGATGAGTCCTTACAAGGACCTCGTATTCCTTGCGGCCCTTGGCGACCGCTTGAACGGTAAAGCTGTGGATAACTCCCAGATCGGCCAGCCAGCGCGCGATGAACTCGTCGAATCGCAGAACGCGCTGCCGGTGTCCTCGAGTGAGCTTGCGTTCCTGCGCTGTTGCTGCCAACAGGGCAGGGATGGCGTATTCGCCCTGCGCGCCGACATCCAGGAGGGTGTCGCCCGACCATTGATAGACGCGGCGCGCGGGTCGACGCAGCGGTCCGAGGAAATACATTCGCTCCAGGATGCTCTCGGTCTGTAGTGCAAAGTCGGCAAGAAAGTCCGCATTCTGGTAGCGCAGCAGTGTACGGTCGGCGAAGCGGTAGAACTTTTCCGGCGGCTCTACGGGCCAACCGCGCCCGACCGCTCGCACCAGCTTCAAAGGGGCACATTCGAGTTTTGCCTGAGAGGTGCCGCGAGCATGATGCCCGACTGCGAGAACCTCGTTCTCCCCATCGAACAGTTCGTACCTGAAGGCGATCGTTTGTGGTTGTTCGGCTTTATCGGCGCGTAATGTGCTTGACAGCCGAAGTTCGTCGCCATGGTAGGATTTCGCAGGATCCAGGGAATTCTTCACGGTCAGTGCCGAAGGTAGACGCCAGCGCAGGGAGAACTCGAGCAACTGCTTCAGATCATGGGCAAAAAGACAGTCGGCAAAGGTGCCAAGATCGATCAGCGAGTTTTCGTCGCCCAGGTGAAGGGCGCGCTTTCGATCAGCTAACTGAACGGTCTGTTTCAAGGCGATCACCAGTTGACCGAGGCTGGATTTGCCAGAGCTATTGGCGCCAAAGATCACTGTCAATGGCGCAAGCCGAATCGGTCCTGTATCCTGCCAGGCCTTGAAATTCTTGATGTGTAGCTCGGTCAGCATGCCGCGATCTCCATGGGAATCGTCATTTTGAGGCCTCGTCCCACGCTTGCACTACCAGCAGACTGGTGAGGTACTCGCCGTGAGCGCTTTCGTATCCAGCTTGCGAGCCGATACCGAAACCTGAAAGTTCCAATAGGTTGATGAATGAAGGTCGCCTATTAACTGGCAGTAGCATGTGTGCCCGCCGCCCCTCTGCCTTCGTAAGACATCAGGATCAGCGGCTTCGCCGTGTCCAGGTCGGCCTGACTGGTGAGCGACAGCTCCAGGTCGCCCGTGCCCCAATGTCCTTGCTGACCCACATCGCGGCCGTTAGCTGGAAGCAGCGAAAGCTTTTCGGGGTTCAGGTGCAGGTAGAGCAATAGGCGGTTCTTTTGCGCCACCACGGTTGCGAAGTTCTTCAAGCGCTTGAATGCCAGGTAGAGCTTCAATTCCTTGCGCTGCACGTCGTCACCCAGCGAAACGACATAGTCTTCCAGTGATGTGAGCAAGTTCGTGAGGTGCGGCGGCAGCAGCGGCAGCCAGTCGGCAAACGCCCTGTCACCGGAGGTCGATTTTGCTGCAACCACCTTCGCCTTGGGTCCTTTGACGGACTTAATGGCGGTGCCATGGCTGTTGTTTGCGCTGGTGGCGTTGGCCAGCTCCAACAGCAACAGTTCCTCGCCAAAGCGACGGTAGCGAATCAGCTCGATATTGCGGTTGATCTGCTGCACCGCGTGCCCGTCGTACTTGGTGAAGTCTGCTGCGATGCACACCAGCCGGGGAGCAGTCCAGTCGATGCGGTCGGCGGCTGGCTTGCCCAGCTTGTCCATCGCCAGCAGCTTGAACTCGGCCTGGTGGTCCATCAACCAGTCGAGGTAGAACAAGCCCTGATTGATGACGTTTTCGCCAACCGAGCGCTTGTATTCGAGAATCACTGGGCAATCGTTCTCGTCCAGGCCCAGCGAGTCGATGCGGCCGGCGTGCGTCTTGCCGGTGGAGTATTCGGTCGCCAGAAAGCGGATGCCAAGCAGCGTTTCCAGGTTGGCCTCGATCAGCGATTGCAGTGGCCTTTCGAGATCCGAGGCATCGCCTTGCAGTTCGGTGGCTTTGCCTAACTGCACGTGGAAGAGTTTGATGTCGCTCATTGCTGGAGCCCCTCAGGCTAGCGCCTCTGGTTCGTCTTCGGGTCGTCCGCAAAGTAGCGCTCAGCCAGTAAGCCCAAGCGCTCGAGTTGCTCATCGAGTTCCTTGAGCGGTGTGAAGTTGCTCTGCGGACGAATGTCGATCATGGAAGCTCCCACCTCAGCTCATACCAGACGCCGCGCCCGCTGCCATGGAGGCTCAAATGCCCGTGTCCCACCAGCGCGCGAAAGTGCTGCTTTAGCGTGTTGCGGTTGCTGCCGGTGAGCCTGATCGCGTCGCCCATGGTGATGCGGCCATGCTCGCGTGCGAACTCGGCGATTTGCAGCGACAGCTCGGGCAGGGTGGCGAGCACCAGCTTCTCGCGTTCGATCTTGCGGCCGAGCCGCCGCATCTGTTCGGCCACGGCGCGCAGGAAGAAGTCGAGCCACGGCTGCCAGTCGGGCGTCTCGCTGCGAATGGTCCCCTGCGTCTGGCGCAAGGCGAGGTAATAATCTTCCTTGCTTCGCTCGATGACACTTTCGAGTGAGCTGTAAGGGACGTAGGCATAGCCAGCCTGCAGCAACAACAGGGTGGTCAGCACACGGCTCAGGCGGCCGTTGCCGTCCTGGAACGGATGGATCTCCAGGAACACCACGCCCCACACGCCGATGAGCAACAAGGGGTGTAGCCGGCGTGTTCCGGAGACCGCGCGCTCGCAATTGAACCAGGTCACCAGTTCGCTCATCAGGCGAGGGGTGTCGAAGGGCGTCGCCGTTTCGAATACGACGCCGAGTTGCCTGCCATCGTCGTCGAACGCCGCCACGCTGTTGGAGGAGGTCTTGTAGCTTCCACGGTGCCACGCGTCTTTCTCGCTGTGCGTCAGCAAGTCGCGGTGCAACTGCTGGATGTGGTTCTCGGTCAGGGCAATGTCCGGCCCGGACGAGAGCACTCGCTCCATCACATCGGCGTAGCCGGCGACCTCCTGCTCATCGCGCGTGGTGAACGGCTTGATCTGCAGCCGGGAGAGCAAACGTTCGACCTCGCGGTCCGAAAGCTGGCTGCCCTCGATGCGCGTCGATGAGCCGATGCTTTCGATGGTCGCCACCCGCCGCAATGCCGAGAGCCGATCCGGCGCCAAGCTGCCGAGCGCGCGCCACGCACCCTTGAACTCATCGATTTCCGCGATGAGGCTCAGGATTTCTGGAGTGATCTGGACGGTGTCGGAGCGGATCATGAAGCCCAATACTACATCCATTTACACCCGTTTCGGTGGGCAGTGGATGGGGCACGAAACGCTGCCTGCTGGCGTTGCGAATGCCCGGCATGGTCCAGCAGACGTGCGCCGGGCGAAGCGTCATTCGCCGACACCCCCTGTCGGCGAGGACCCGGTTGGTGCCGATGATTACGGCCGGGCGGTGCACGTCTTACGCCGGCCGACCTCGACTTGTTCCGGCGCGCCTGCCAAGGCCTGATCTTCAGTGAGCTTGCTGTGCCCCAGCACGCGGCGAAGCAGCTGCCGCGCGGGTTCATGCGACTTGATGGCAAAGAAATCGACACTTTCGTTGATCACTCGGCTCGGGCGCCCCGAGATGTCGCTGGCCAATGCTGATGTAGAATTAAGGTCTTTCCAGGCCAGTGGAAAGTCGAGCGACCGAACCAGGAGTGGGCTGCGGATTTCAAGGAACTGGCCATCCAGCGCCACCGATCGTCGGAGATCTGCGCAGGGGTTCCCCGAAGGAAACGATTGTTTTCACTCTCCGAAAGCGGTGAAGGAAAAATACGCGCTGATGGCCGAAGAAACCAACGACGAACACTACCTCAAGGCGGCCACCGAGCTTGGCGACACGCAAAACGTGGTCGCCCACCAGCCGATCCTTTCCAGCAACGGAATCAAGGTGGTCGAGCGCGGCGTGCGCGTTGATAGCCGGCTGTTCGAGCGCCTGCTCAATCACCGCTTGCAGGTGCCCATCGACGAAAGCCTCACGGCGGAGCAGGCGGTCACGCTGGACGAGTTACGCGATCTGGCCGAGAAGCTCATCGACGAGCGCCCTTTCTACGGGCAGCTCGCTGCCCAACTCAGTGATCGCGTCACCTTGCTCGGGGCCATCGGCAGCATTGCCCTTCCGAAGCCGATCGCCTTCAGGTTGACCGTCGCCCGTGATCGTCGCGGCGCCATCTTCGGCCACAGCCTGCAGGTGGCGCTGATTGCACTTCACCTGGGCATACGCCAGGAGTTCAAGGTGGCCGCGTTGCGGGCGCTGGCGGCGGCGGCCCTGCTCCAGGATGCCGGCATGTTGCATATCGACCCGGCGATGCTCCAGGCGGAACACAGGTTCGATGCCGCCGAACGGCGACAGCTGCATGCGCACCCGCTCACTTCCGCGATGATCGTCAAGCAGCAACCGGAATACCCGCAGGCAGTCGGCAGAGCCATTCTCGAGCACCATGAACGGCACGACGGGAGCGGCTATCCGCGCGGACTCAAGGGGGCCGAGATCAGCGTGATGGGCCGCATACTGCTGCTCGCGGAGGTCGTCGCTGGTGTTCTGGACAAGGACATCCGGGCACCCGAGAGACGCCTGTCGCTGATCCTGCGGCTGAACCACGTCAAGTTCGATGCGCGGATGTCGAAAGCGATATTGCGACTGCTCGAGCAAGGCGCCGTCGACGCGAGCGATGTCGAGCAGGACCGCCGCAACGCCGAGCGGCTCAAGCGCCTTGATGAGGACTTCGGCGAATGGAGCCAGGCCCGTTCAGAGTTGGTGAACTACGCTGCAGGCGCGCCGACGGTTGGCGCTTTTCTGACTGATCGCGTCGTGGCGTTGGAGCGTTCACTGGCCGACGCCGGTCTGCACCCTGATCAGCTCAAGTCGGTGTGCCTCGACATCGGTGACCAGCCGGACGCGCTTGGCGAAGTGGCCATGCTAGCGCGTGAAGCGGGTTGGCAGCTGAACGGGATCATCCAGGATGTTTTCTGCCGCTTTCCGACACTGGAGAGCAGCGAACAGCCAGGGGAAGTCGCGATCCGGGACTGGCTTCTGCGGCTGAGCGGGCGCTTGCAGTAAGGCGCCCGACATTGGTCAACGTTCGCGCTTGCTTCGGGCCGGCGCGACCTTGCCAGGCAGGTGCGCTTTCTTGCCCGGTCAGCCTTTGCCTTGCGGCAGGTCCACTTCCAGGGTGTTGCGGTTGACCTCGCCGTGGCGCTGATAGTCGAAGCGATCGACGCCCTGCAGGGCCAGGAAGACGCCCAGCCCGCCGATTTCCCGGTCGGACAGTGGTCTGCCGAGGTCTTCGGCAGTCGGCATGCCCTGCGCACGCGGATCGTAGGCCACTCCCGTATCCTCGAGAAGCACGCTCAGCCGCTGCTTGCTGGCGTCGATGGCGATGGCAATGTCGCCCGTCGTTCCCTGCTCCTGGTAGCCGTGGGTAATGATGTTGGTGGCAATCTCGTCAACCGCCAGAATCAGGCGATAGCTGGCTGCGTCGTCCAGGCCGGCCTCCCGGCAAGCCTGCGTGAGCAGTTGGCGGATGGTCGACAGCGCCGCCAGGTTGGCTGGGATGCTGTACCGTGTCATGAGCGATCAGGAGCGTACGTCCGCCGGGCTCAGGGGTAGCTTTCCTGGACGTACACAGACTGGTCGAAGCCGCTCATCTGCAGGGTGTTGAGGACCGGACCGCCGGCGCCAACGACGTAAATGCTGACGTCCCGTCCCATCTGCTGCTTGGCGAATACGAGTACCCGCAGGCCGGCGCTGGCCATGAACTGCAGCTTGCTGACGAAGAGGACGAGCTTCTCGGGTTTTTGCTCTGCGACCTGCTCGATGGCCTGGCGGAACTCGCCGGCCACGGCGGCGTCAAGTTCGCCTTCGAGGTTGATCCATGCCTCGCGGCCCTTCATTTCCACACGGGTACTGAATGTCATGTTGCTGTCTCCACGGATTGGTCTATTGGTCTATTGGTCAGGCTGGCAGGCGCGGGCGCCCGATGAGTATGGCCACGGCGCGGCCGCCAACCAGGAAGCTCTGCAGATTCTCCTGCAGCGGTATTTCCTCGCCGGGTTCCCGAATGTCGTCGGGGGCCGCCAGGCTGGTATTGGCAAACAGGTGCCAGTGATAGCGACCGGGCAGTTCGGGTAGTTCGAAGGGCAGGGCGTCCCAGAAGCTGTTGATCGCCATGTACAGGACCGGCGTGGAATTCCCGCCTTGACCGGCCTGACGTTCGCGGAGCAGGAAAGCCAGGGCGCGCGAGTCTTCCGACCAGTCGGCTTTCCACGCTTGCGTACCGTGCCAGATGATGTCGGCCGGCGAGCGGCTGGTTCCGAAAAACTCGCCGGTACGCAGCAGCGGGTGTGCCTTGCGCAGGGCGATCATCTTGCGCGTGAAGTCGAACAGGTCGCTATTGCGTTCGCGCAGCGTCCAGTCGAGCCAGTTCAGCTCGTTGTCATGGCAATAGGTATTGTTGTTGCCACGCTGCGTGCGGCCCAGTTCATCGCCCATCAGGAGCATGGGTACGCCGTGGCTCATGAGCAGGATGGCCAGGGCATTCCTGATCATGCGCTGGCGCAGGGCATTGACCTGCGCATCGTCGGTTTCGCCTTCGGCGCCACAATTCCAGCTATGGTTGTCGTTGCCGCCGTCGCGATTATGTTCGCCGTTGTCGTCGTTGTGCTTGTCGTTGTAGGTGAACAGATCGTGCAGCGTGAAGCCGTCGTGGCAGGTGATGAAGTTGATCGACGCGGTCGGACCGCGTTCGTTCCAGCCGTAGAGATCGGGCGAGCCCTGGATGCGCTCGGCCATCACCGGCACCATGCCTTCGTCTCCTTTCAGGAAACGGCGAATGTCGTCGCGGTACTTGCCGTTCCACTCGGCCCAGCGTCCGTAGGCCGGGAATGAGCCGACCTGATACAGGCCGCCGGCATCCCAGGCTTCGGCGATCAGCTTGCACTTGGCGAGCACCGGGTCGAAGGCCAGGCTTTCCAGCAAGGGCGGGTTGGGCAAGGGGGCGCCGCTCGGCGCACGGCCAAGGATCGAGGCCAGGTCGAAGCGGAAACCGTCGATGTGGTATTCGGCCGCCCAGTAGCGCAGGCAGTCGAGAACCATGTTGCGGACGACCGGGCTGTTGCAGTTCAGCGTGTTGCCGCAGCCGCTGAAGTTGTAGTAATAGCCTTCCGGAGTGAGCATGTAGAAGGTCTGGTTGTCGATTCCCCGGAACGACAGCGTCGGACCGTTCTCGTTGCCTTCGGCGGTGTGGTTGAAAACCACGTCGAGCATCACTTCGATACCGTTGCGATGCAACTCCTTGACCAGGTTCTTGAACTCGTCCACCTCCATGCCGAAGGGTCCGGTCGCGGCGAAGCCGGCCTTGGGCGCGAAGAAGCCAACCGTGCTGTAGCCCCAGTAGTTGAGCATCATCTCGCCGGTTTCCGGGTTGGCGCGGCTGTTCTCGAACTCGTCGAACTCGAAGATCGGCATCAGCTCGACGCAGTTCACTCCCAGTTCCTTGAGATAGGGGATGCGCGCCGCGATGCCGGCATAGGTGCCGGGGTGCTTGACGCCAGCCGACGGATGAGCGGTGAAACTGCGCGTGTGCAGTTCGTAGATCACCAGGTCGGCGAGCGGCGTCTCCAGAGGACGATCGTCTTCCCAGTCGAAATCCTCGAAGATCAGTCGCGCACGCTGCGGGTATAGGTCGTTCCAGTCGGGTGGCTGGCCCCAGTGCGTCCGCCCGCCGATCGCCTTGGCGTAGGGGTCGAGGAGAACCTTCGAGCGGTCGAAGCGGTGTCCGGCGCCCGGGTCCCAGGGGCCATCCATGCGGTAGCCGTACTCGATGCGCTCGCATTCGAGGTCGAAGACGACCATGCACCAGACGTTGCCGACGCGAAAGGCCTCCGGGAAGGGGATCTCCACGAATGGCTCCGGCGCGCCTTTCTCGAAGAGCACCAGGGTGCACGCGGTGGCGTGGCCGGAGCTGATCGAAAAATTGACGCCGCCCGGCACCAGCGTCGTACCGAAGGGATACGCCCGCCCGGGACGCAGTTTGTAAGCGCCGTGCTGGTGTGTCGGGTAGAAATCGATACGCGTATCCATCTCACCCCTTCTTGAGCGTCTGCAGTGCCTCATCGACACTGTTGGCGACGGTGAAGAACTTCAGGAAGCCGGTGATCTCCATGGTGTCCCTGATCGATTCGGCGAGCCCGGCGATGGCCACCCGGCCATTGTGCGATGCCGCGTGGCGGTAGAGCAGGAGCAGCATGCGCAGACCGGCGCTGGACATGTAGCTGACCGCGCCGAGATCGAGGACCAGCGCGCTATCGTTCTGCAGCAGGGGCAGGATCTTCTCCTGCAACTTGGGCGCAGAGCTGCCGTCTATCTCGCCCTTGACGACGACGACGGTCATCCCGTCGCGGGGGAATGCTTCAAGCTCGATCGACATAGGCCGGAATCCTTCGTTGAATTTAGTGCGGGGCTACTTGACGGGGGTCAGAGTCACCTTGACGCGGACATCCTGGCGCGAGTCCGGCAATTGCACCGACAGTGCGTCGGCGTCGAATGCCGCGTACGGGCGACCGTCGACCTCGACCGCCGTCAGGCGGACGCTGCCCCTGGGCAGGATGTCCGGAGCCACGCGCAGGACGCGGCCGGGGAAACCATCGGGCCGCGGCTTGAAGTACAGGCACATCGGCTCTTTCTTGATCAGCAGGTTGATATAGGTTGCTGACAGATAGCATAACTCGGTCGAGTGATAGGCGCTCATCGAGTGGCTGCCCTTGAGTCGTTCGTTGCCGAGCAGATAGGGCAGGCCGTTGGCCAGGACGTTGAAGTAAACGCCGCCGTCGTCGTGATCGAGGAAGAAGGCGTTGTAGAAAGCGGCCGCTTCGCGGCCGTGCTTCTCGTAGTCCTTGTCGCCCAGGCAACCCTGCAGAATGAGGTAGGCGAGAATCGCCTGCTCCTGCTGCCACCAGGCCTTGCGATCATGCCAGACGAAGCGGTGCGCTTCCTCGCCGGGCGCCAGCGTGCGCTCAACGACATCGTACCAGCCGCCGCGCAGTCGGTCGGAACCGACGTCGGGCATCAGTTGGGCGATCTTCTCGGCCAGTTGCACGTAATCGTCATTCGGACGAATGCTGTGGATGCGCATCAGATTCCAGGCAATCTTCAGATTATGGCCAACCACTGCGCGGTCCTGCTGCCAGTTCCAGGTGCTGTCGTGGCTCCAGTCCTCGTGGAAACGCTCCTGGACAAACGGCGAATGCGCGTAGTCGGGGAAGTGCTTGACGATGGTGTCGGCGGTGTCTACCAGGAAGTCGAGGTGCTTTTCCTCGCCGGTGGCCAGCCACAGGTTGATCAGGTAGGCGGGCGCGTGGTCGCCGACCGAGTTCCAGTTCTTGCGCGCGCGGTTGTTGCCCTTGTCGAGCAGGGGCGAGCGGGGGTCGAGGCTGATCGGATCGATATGCGAGAAATAGCCACCTTTTTCGTCGTCCTTGTAGAACTTGTCGAAGAGTTCGATCGTCTTCTCGATGTCGTAGAGGATGCGCGGATCGCCAGTGAGACGATAGGTTTGGGTGGGTCCGGCGAGCGCGTAGATCTGCTCGTACATGGGCAGCGAATCGTAGTCGTCGCCGAATTCCGAAGTCAGCAACTTGTGCTCGCGGTCGCCGGAAACCTGGACGCCGTGATACCAGTAGATGAGGTCCTCTTCGGCGTCGCGAAAGCGCATATGGCCACGCAGATACTCGGTGCCTTTTTCGGCGGCCTCGAGGAAGCTCTCTTCGCCGGTCAGCATATACGCCGAGGCCATGCCGTAGACCATCCGCGAAATGGTGTCCGTCTCCTGCAGGTAGTCGCCTTTCTTGCCGCCGGCCAGATGCAGGATGGTGCGATAGTTGCGGTAATCGATCGACTGGCTGGGGTAGTTGAACTGCCAGCGCAGGTAGCTATTGGCGATCGAGCGGATCTGCCTGATCCACCAGTCCGGCTCCTCGTGCCGGTACACCCCGGCGCCTTCGCCCGGGAAGACCATCGATTTCACCTCGGCGCGCAACTCTCCGGCTTGCGGATAGAAGACGCAGTAGGCAAAGACCTGCTGCCCCGGTTGCAGCATTTCAGCCATGCGCCCGGTGCAATCCTGGTACGAGTCCTCGAGGTTCTCGGCAATACGCGCGTAGGTGTTCGGCGTGAGGTAGGCGCGGAACTCGCCTCCATTGCTGGTCTGGAGATCGAAACTGCGCGCGGCGCGATCGACTTGGGTGACGTAACCGGCAATGGTGTCCGAATAGGAATATGCTTGCGTCTTCATGACTGCTCCTCGCGATTGTAGAATTTGTTGTTCAGTCTGAATGCCGCAGCTACCTTAGCCGCGACCCCGATGGGCGGTCAACTGCTAATTGTCGATTGCCGGCCGCACTCGCTTGCATCTATAAATCATGATTTTCCCGATTCGCTGGCCGGGCGGCCGATCTGCCTGCCGGTGGCCACGAAGCGCATACTCGAGGACCTGCATGCCGCCTGACGATAGCCAGAACCTGATCACCATGCTCGATGACCTGGGCATTGTGACCCGCACCGTCGAGCATCCGCCGCTGCGAACGATAGACGACAGCAAGCGCCTGCGTGGCGATCTGCCGGGAGGTCACGCCAAGAGCCTGTTTCTGAAGGACAAGAAGGGTGGCTACTGGCTGCTGGTGGCCTTGGAGCAGACGCGCGTCGACCTGCGCAGCGCGGCGAGCCTGTTGCAGGCGCCGCGCTTCTCGTTTGCCGGAGAGCAGGAGCTGGCTCGCCTGCTCGGCGTCGTTCCCGGCGCCGTGTCGCCCTTCGCAGCCATCAACGACGTGCACGGCCAGGTCTGCGTGGTAATCGAGCAGCGTGTGCTGGCCTGCGGCCTGCTCAATTGTCACCCGCTCAGAAACGACCGCACGACGACCATCGCCACCAGCGACCTGCTGAAATTTCTCGAGCAGGTAGGGCATCCGCCGCGGATCATCGATCTTCCCGAGGTGGCGACGAGCGCGTAGCGAGCGCGGCGTGTGCGGTGTGTGTTGAGCCGCCCGCTTCGTCACGCGTTGCCGCCGAGAACGCTTGCCCTGGTGCCGTCGCCGGTGCCGGCAGGCAGCGTCTCCTCCGCCACCGCGGCAGGCTCGTTACCGGCCGCACCCTGCCAGCGCAGCGCGAGCAGGGTGATGTCATCGCTCTGCGGGTGGCCGCCGACGAAAGTGCGCACGGCATCGATCACCTTGGCGATGATCGTGCGCGCCGTGCAGGCGTCGGATATCGCGTCCAGCGTCGTGCCCAGGCGTTCTTCCTTGAACAGCTCGTGTTCGCTGTTCATCGCCTCGGTGACCCCGTCGGTATAGACCACCAGGGCCTCGCCCGGCTGCAGGCGGATGACGTCGTCGCGGTAGACCGAATCGGCGACGAAGCCGAGCACCAGCCCGCCCTTCTTCTTGGCGAGCATGTCTGAGCGGCCATTGCGTCGCAGGACGAAAGGCAACTCGTGGCCGCCGTCGCTGCACGTGATTTCACCGCTGTCCAGATCGAGGATGCCGGCAAAGACGGTGACGAACATGCCTTCCGGATTGTTCTCGCAGAGCGTTCGATTGACGCGCTCCATGATTCCGGCAACCGAGCTCGAATCGCGCTTGGCCTCGACCGTGAACAGCGTCTTGGTGACGGCCATGAACAGTGCCGCCGGCACGCCTTTGTCGGAGACGTCGCCAATCAGGAAGAACAGGCGCCGCTCGTCGAGCGGAAAGAAGTCGAAGAGGTCGCCGCCGACCGCTTTCGCCGGTACGAGAAGCGCATGCAGGTCGAAGCGGGCGTCCGGCGGCGAGCCGAAGACGCGCGGCAGCATTCCCATCTGGATGTCGCGCGCCGCCGACATCTCGCCTTCGATGCGTTCCTTGGCGGCGGTCGTCGCCTTGAGGTCGGCGATGTAGGTTTTCAGCGTGGTGACCATCGAGTACAGGGCATTGCCCAGATAGCCGACCTCGTCCTTGCGGTTTTCCGACACCTTGAGCAGTTCGGCGTGCATTTCCTGGTCGGGATCGAAATTGTGCTCCACCAGGCGATGGGTCTGCAGGGTCAGCTGCGACAGCGGCCGGACGATGCGGTTGAGGAAGGGCAGAGCCAGGGTCATGCCGAGCAGCAGCAGGGCGATGGTCACGCCGCCACCGACGCGCAGCAGCGAATTCATTTCCGCCGCCATGTTGACCGGCAGGCGCATCAACGCCGCGCCGTTCGGCAAGCCGTCGGCTCCGAAGATCGGCGCCGCAACGTACAGGAAGGCCTGCTGGAAGAGCGCATTGTGGAAGCCGCTGTTTTCGAGGTACGAAGCCGGCGCGCTGGTGCTGATGACCGCTTCGACGAAGCTGCGTTCCGCTTCGCTCAACCTGGTCGTCGTGTTCGTGCGCGGGTCCGAGGTGGCGGCCAGAGGCTCGAGCTGGCTATCGAAAATCCAGATCGTGTCGATCTGTGCCGCCGAGAGGACGGTCTCCACCATGCGCTTGAGGCCGACGCTGTGGATGATCCGGTTGGCGCGACTCGGCAGGCGGGCGATCAGCGCCATTCCCTGGCGATCCGGCGTCGCAACGGCGCCATAGTAGAGTTCCCGATGGTCGAGGTCGCGGATCTGCAGATCGCTCGATACGCTGAATTGCTGCCCCTGCAGGAGCGGCTTGAACACTGGTAGCAGGGTCAGCCCGGAGTCGACGGCGATGCGCGCATCGATGTCGTCGAGCGACCAGAAGAGGGGGTTGCCGCGGGCGTCGCTGACCCAGATTTCCGGAATGCCATTATTCGCCGCGATCGTCCGCAGGGTGCGGTTGATATCCTCGGCGGACGCATTTTTCCGGCGGGCAAGCTGCGTCAGCTGGGCCACCATGTCGGCCTGCGTGCGCACCTCCTTGTCGACGATCTGGTTGATCACCGCCGGCACCTGCTGGATGAAGGTGACTGACTGGGCGAGGGTCTGGGCGATCAGCGTTCCCTCGCTCTCGGTCCGTTGCAGGACGGACTGCCACGAGACATAGGCGAACACCCCGGCGGTACTGGGCAGGCCGATGACGAGGATCGTCGTGACGAGGAGGAAAAGGCGGCGGCGCAGGGTCATGGCGAAGGGCCTACTTCAGCCAGATGATCGACGCGGACAGGCGTTGGGCGACGACGTAATCGAGCGGGAAATAGACGACGCCGCGTGGTCCGAACCATTTGTCGTAGATCTCGAAATAGCCGCCACGGTACTGGTCGACGCCCTCCAGGAGGTCGGCAAAGACCTCGTTGACGAAGGCGCGCCACTCGGAGTCGTTCTGCGGCAGGCTGCAGGCCATCGCTTCGTAGGACAGCTCTTCGGTGCGTGGCAGCAGGGTGACCTTGCTCTTCAGCGGGCTCTTCTCGACCATCGCGCGCAGCACGATGCCGATGTTGGCCAGGCCGTCGAGTTCGCCGCGGGCGAACATCTCGAAGCCGGTGGCCATGTCCGGCACCTCGACAATCAGCGCATCCGGCACGTGCTGCTTGAGAATTCCTTCGGTCGTCGTTCCGGCGGCGACGCCGATGCGTCGGCCATGCAGACTGCCCAGGCCCTGGCCACTCGTGCGCAGGACCATGATGCGCGTGCCGTTGCCGAAGAAGGGAATCGAGAAATCGACGGTTTTCTGGCGTTCCCAGGTGGGGGTGGTGATTCCGCACTCGATGTCGATGGCTTGGCTGGCGACCAGCTCCATGCGGTCGCTGGCGGTGGTCGTGCGCAACCGGGTTTCGATTTCGCGACCCAATTTCTTGCTCAGTTTCTTGCGGATTTCGTCGATCAGGTCGACCGAGAAGCCGACCAGGCGCTCCTTGTTTTCACCGGCCGCCTTGACCCGGTAGCCAAAGGGAACGGCGTCGGCGCGGGTGCCGGCGTTGAGGACGCCGCTGTTCCGGATGCGTTCGAGGACCGGCTCGGCGTGGGCCGGGCCCTGCACGGCGAATGCCAGCAGCGCTGCCCCGGCAAGGGCTGGCAGGCGAACAGTGGCAGCGCGAAGAGTGGCAGCAATCCGTTTCAATGTGTTCCCCAGAAGTCGCTGGCGATTCAAGACGCTGCCGCCTCGATGCGTGCCAGCAGGCGCTTTCGCGCGTAGCCCATTGCCCAGTTCAGCGGCAGGCAGAAGAGCAGGAAGTAGGCGATCGCGTAAGTGTACACCCAGAGCATCGTTTCATCGCCGCCGACCGCGGCGATGACCACATTGCAGCGCGAGACGATTTCCCCGACGCCGATCACCGAAGCCGTGCTCGAGGCCATGACGATGATCAGCAGATAGGTCGTCCAGCTGGGAATGAAGAGCAGCGTCGCCGCGTGGTTCCGGTTTTGCCGGTGCTGCAGGGCGACGAAGAGATTGTCGGAGACGAAGCCGATGACGGCCACCGAGAGCGCCAGCGACGCCTTGAGCCAGACCGGAAAGGCATACAGGTCGCCGGCCATGGCGAACTCTGCCGGAATCAGGAAGGCGAGATAGAACAGAAATACGAAGGTCGGGATGTTGCGCGTCAGTTCGGTGAGCAGCAGGCTGGCGTGCGCCAGCGGCCCTGGCCCGGAAAGGCGCAGGCGGGCAAGAACGGCGCCGAACAGCGTGCCGATGAGCATGGCGACCAGTGAAATGAGGATGTTCCACGCGAAGCCGCCGGCCAGGAAGGGCGTCCACGTCCACAGCAGGTCGACGATCTCAGTGCTCGCCACGGCGCAGAATCCTTCGTTCGAGGAGGTTGAAGAACTGGACGACGGCCAGCACGAGCAGGAAATAGGTGATCATCAAGACGTTCATCATCACCGCCGCGTTGCCGCGTTCGGCGACGATCGCCGTCGCTGCCGAAACCAGTTCCGGGACCGCGATGACGCTGGCCATGCCGGTTGCCTTGACGACGTTGATCAGCGAGGCGACGACCGGCGCGTAGGCCAGGCGCAGGGACTGCGCCAGCGTCCGCCAGCGCAGCGCGAAGCCGGCCTGCTGTTGCCTGAGGACTGCCGTCGCGTCGAGCAGCGCCGAGACGATGGCGCAGCCGGTGTACGTCGACAGGCAGACGATGGCGATCGCCGCGCCGTCGAAGGTCCAGCCGAAGCGACTGACGATGACGTGGCCGACGCCGAAGAAGACCAGGTAGATCAACAGCAGCGGCGGTGTCATGCGGGCGAGCGCGGCGAACGAACGGACCAGGCCGCGCAGCCAGGGCAGGCCGGCTTCCGCCGCCAGGGCGCCGAGGCAACCGACGGCGAGGCTGCCGGCAATGCACGCCACCATCAGCTGCAGCGTCACCCACAGGCCATGCAGGAAGAGGCTGCGGTCGTAGGCGTCGTGGATGATGCTCACGTCGAAGCCCGCCCGTTCCTTGAGCAACAGGCCGAAGCGCTGGATGCCGTCGACGTCGGCCGAGCTGAGCAGGAACCTGTTGCGGCATTCCGCCGGCCATTGGTCGCCGTCGGCCTTGCTCTGGCGGGTGCAGAGCGGGCGACCGTCCGGCTGTAGCCGTGTCCACAGTTCGCGCATGTCGACCAGGAAGCGGCTGGGTTTGATCGCCCAGCGCTGCTCGGCGGCAATCAGCCAGCCGCTGCGGTGCCAGTCGGCGATGGTATCCGAGATGACCTGCTCGAGTCGGGAGCCGCGCTCGCTGGCGGCCAGCGCAATCGCCCACGGCGAGACCATCATCGACGGCAGCGGCGTCTCGTAGTTTGCCAGGTCGCTGTCGGCGAGCAGGCCGACGATGCCGGTGTCGTCGTAAAGCCAGGCGTCGCAGCGCCCGTCGCGCAGCGCCAGGCGGGTGTCGCGCGTTCCGTTGAAGACCTGCAGTTCGAGCAGAAAGCGCTGCGCCATCGGTCGATTGAAGTAAGCGCCCTGCGTGGCGCAGACCTTTCTGCCGCGCAGGTCGGCCCAGGTCGACAGGTGGCTATTGGGCGGCGCGACGACGGTCGCACCGCTGGCGTAGTAGCTGGGCTCGACCAGGGTGGCGATCTCGCGGCGTTGTGGGGTGTCGCCGAGCGTGGCGATGACCACGTCGATGGCGCCTTCCTCGAGCTTCTGCAGGCGGTTGGTCGATGTCACGGCAACCAGTTGCAGGCGCACGCCGAGACGACGCGCGAGTTCGCCGGCGAGGTCGGCCTCGAAGCCGATCAGGCGGCCGTTGCCGTCGCGCATGCCGAACGGCGGGTAGTCCGATTTGACGCCGGCAATCAGGGCGCCGCGCTTCTCGATCAGATCGAGCCGGTCGGCCGGCGTTGGTGGCGCTGCCAGTGCGGTGCGTCCGCAGGCGAGGGCCAGCAAGGGAAACAGCCAGACGGCAAGAAGCAGCAGACGGCGGGCCATCACCGCGGCTTTACTGCCGTTGGCCGGGTGCGGGTGGCTGCGCCATCCGGGTGCTCTCATCGCCGTCGCCGCTTGCTTCGGCGACGGCGAGAAAGCCGTAGGCGTAGCGCAGCGGCAGGAGCCTGGTCAGCAGGCGGTCGAGCTTGTGCAGCACCTTCGAGCGCACGACGCCACTTTCCGGAAGAACGCTTTCGGCGCCGACGTGAAGGATGCGAAATCCCTGTTCCTCGAGCTCCTGCACGAATTCATCGAGGCCGTACAGGTGGTAGTACATCTCGACCACCCCGTCATCGGAAGTCCGTTCGTAGAGAACGTCGCCCAGCTCGAGGTGTCCCGCTTCGACCAGTTTCCGCGACGCCACCTGTTGGCGGGGAAAACGCCGCCCGGCGTTCGGCACGCTGACCACGATCCGCCCGCCTGGCCGGAGCAGCACCCGGATGGCGGCCAGGGTCTGGCGGCGCAGTGCGCGCGAATAGATGTGAGCGAGCACGCCGAAGAGCATGATCGCCAGGTCGAACCTCTCGTCCGGATCGATGCTCTTCGCCACCACCGACAGGTCGCCGAGCAGCGGGCGCAAGCGTCCGCTCGCCACGTGCCCGGCGTATCGAGAAGACAGCTCGTCGATGGCTTCCCGGCTGACGTCGCAGGCGACGACCGACAGCGGCGTGCGTTCGAGCAGTGCTTCGGCATAGCGGCCGCTGCCGCAGCCGATGTCGAGAACGCTTCCGCCCTGCGCACCGAGCTGGTCAAGCACAATGGCCAGCGTCGACGGGTTGGCTTGCGGATAGCGCTGCTCGTAGAGCCGGCTGGCGAAGTACCGGTCGTAGCTTTCTACGAGCGAGACGGGCGGCGGCATCGATCGCTTTCGTGGGCCGGACCTGCGCCGTCGGCCGCCCTGCGCCCGGCGCGGCCGCGGTCGCTCGCGACGAGAACGACGGCGAGCGGGTGCGACAGGAAGCGGGTCAATCCGCTTTCTCGATTTCGCTCAGAAAGCGGCTGATGAACTGTTCGGTGATCCCCGGATGCTTGCCGGTGATCAGGTTGCCATCGACGACGAGATCGACGGTTCCCTCGGGGCCATAGATGACTTCCGCGCCGGCGTTTTCGACGTCACAGATGATGTTGTGGGCGCAGGTGACGCGGCGGTTCTGGAGCAGCGCGCGGTCGGCGCAGAGCAGCCACAGGCTGTGGCAGATGGTGCCGAGCTTGACCTTCGGCGCGGCCATCGCCTGGCGCAGGAAAACGACCGCCGGCGCCTGATTCGGTTCGCCCTTGCGCGGCGTGACCTGATAGCGCAGGCGGTCGCTGGCGTAAGCACCGATGATGATGATGCCCTTGAACTCGTCCGCCTTGACCGAATTGATTTCGGTCTCCACCAGCACGTGCTCTTCGACCCAACCGTTGTCGGGATTGGAACCGAAGGTCAGGTTGGCGTTGCCCCACAGGTGCGAGAGATAGACGACCTGGTAGCCGTGCCTGGGGAACAGGTCGTTGAAAAGGCGGTACTCGGTCATGTCGAAGTGTTCTTCGACGAGGACGCCGATCCTGCCTTTTGTCGCTTCGCCAACGATGCCGCGCAGGGGAGGGAGGGGGGAGGTTTCGGTCATGGCACGATTCCTTGAGTAGGTTGGAACTTAGTCATGGATGGCAAACAAAAATTCTGCCGCGCTTGGCAGCCACGCGCGCCCCTTTGCAGTTGCCCTTGACGCCAGGCACTGCGATGTCGCTGCGGGTGCGATGCGATCCGAAGGTGGCAGCGGGATGGCGGCGTGGCGTGATAGCTGTCATGTCACAGTCAAACGGCCGCTCGGGCTTCCCGGAACACCAGGTGGCGATGGACAACGAGAACGGCGGTCAACAGCCAGCCGGCACGAGAACGGCTGAGTATGCCGCGTGGCAGCCCCGTTCCAGGAATGGCTCAGACAGCGTGCGACGCCGACCGATGGTACGCGCTGGTTCCCTGTTCTGCAAATGCCGCGCGGGCAGCGGGCAGACCGACTGACGGGGCGAACACCGGTTCCCTGCAGGCACGCCGAGCGCTTCAGCCCACCAGTCGGCGGGCGCCCGTCTCGTGGTTACAACGGAGGAATGCCACCCTGCGGCTTAGTCGCCGTCCGTCGCGTCGCGGCCTTCCGGTGCCGTGCTGGCGCTAGGACTTGGCGTCAAGCAAGTCGTTGAGGGCGGCAAAGCAGCCAACCATCTTGCTGAAACCCGCGTAAACGGTCAGGAACAAGAACAACTCTTCGATCTCCTCGCGGCTGGCTCCCTGCGCCATGGCAATATGGACGTGCGCGGCGAAGGCGCTGCCAGAACCGCCCAGCGGACTCTGGTTGACGACGTCCG